>Ga0197143_1000059_pt1 | contig 115237 bp, 113 predicted proteins | sample GBS70_MetaG_FD_148603 | JGI IMG/M metagenome (GOLD analysis project Ga0197143, IMG submission 148603) | Sediment microbial communities from Great Boiling Springs, Gerlach, Nevada, United States - GBS 70_MetaG | ecosystem: Environmental > Aquatic > Thermal springs > Hot (42-90C) > Sediment... | reverse complement strand
GGCCGTCACCATCGTCGCCGTCGTCTACGTCTTCACCCTCTCCCGGAAGCCCAACCTCGTCGTCGCCTACAGCGGCCTCGCACCCGAGGACTCGGCGGCCATCGCCGACCAGCTCGAGAAAGAGGGCATTCCCTACGAGATCGGCGCCGGTGGCGCGAGCGTCGCCGTCCCGGCGAACAAAGTCGCCGAAGTGCGCATCAAGCTCGCCCAGGCGGGGCTCCCCAAGGGCGGGGGAGTGGGCTTCGAGCTCTTCGACGAGACGAAGTTCGGCGTCACCGACTTCGAACAGAAGGTGAACTTCCGCCGCGCGCTCGAGGGCGAGCTCGCCCGCTCGATCAACACCCTCGATGCCGTTCGGGCGAGTCGGGTGCACATCAACATCCCGGAGGAAGCCCTCTTCCGAGAGGACGAGAAGCCCGCGACGGCGAGCGTCCTCCTCCAACTCCGACCGGGTGCGTCGCTCTCCGAGGAGCAGGTCCACGGCATCGTGAACCTGGTCGCGAACTCGGTGCAGGGGCTGGAGCCGAAGCACATCACCGTCATCGACCAGAGCGGGAGGGTGCTCTACGACGGTGCCGCCGCCGAGGGCAGCTTCGTTTCGGGCGCCACCACGACGCAGCTCGAACTGCAGCGCCAGTACGAGCTCGCACTCCAGCGCGACTTGGAGAACACGCTGGCCAAGATCGTCGGCCCGGGCCGCAGCGCCGTCACGGTCCGCGCCCTCCTGAACTTCGATGCCGTCACCGAGACCTCGGACCAATTCGCCCCCGCGGAGGAGGCCGTCGTCCGGAGCCAATCGACGGTCACGGAGACGTTCACGGGCACGAACCTCACGATTGGCAACGTCCCTGGCACGGGCGCGAACGGGGGCCCGAACGCCGGCCCAGGGACGAACGCCACGGGGAACAGCGAGTACACCCGCACCGAAACGACGGTCAACAACGAGATCTCGCGCACGACGACCACCACGGTCCGCGCCCCCGGCCGCGTCGAGCGGCTCAGCGTGTCGGTCGTGCTCGACGAGAGCGTCCCCGCTGTCCAGGAGTCCGCCATCATGAGCGCCGTTGCCGCGGCGGTGGGGCTCGACCAAACGCGCGGCGATACCCTCTCCGTCACCCGTCTGCCGTTCGACGCCAGCGTGCGCGAGGCCTACGTCTTCGAAAGCGGGTCGGCCTTCGCCCAATACCTCCAGTACGTCCGTTACGTGCTGCCCGTCCTGGCGGTCGTGCTCGCCTTCATCCTCGTGATGCTGTTGGCCCGTTCCCTCGCCAAGCGTCAGCAGGCGTGGCTGCGAACGCTTCCGCAGTCCCGGGTGACGGCCTCCGTGGAACCGCCGCCGTCCGTGGCCCCGCCGCCCGAGCTCCATCCCCTGCCCGACCCCACCGAAGAGCGGGTGCTGAAGCTCGCCGCGACGAATCCTCGGGCTGTGGCCGACGTCGTCCAGACCTGGCTGCGTGAGGAGGGTGCCTGAGGGTGGCCCGCGAGGACCGTCTCACCGGGCGGCGAAAGGCTGCGGCGCTCCTCATCACCCTCGGCAAGGAGCGCTCGGCCGAGGTGCTGCGCCACCTCAGCGACGACGACATCGAACAGCTCACCTGGGAGATCTCCGCCCTGGGCGAGCTCCGGCCCGAGCAGCGGCGCGCAGTGCTCGAGGAGTTCCAAGAGGCGGCCGTGGCCCGGAACGTCATCTCCCTCGGCGGGCTGGAGTACGCCGAGGAGCTCCTCCGCCTCGCGCTTGGGGAGGAGAAGGCGTCTCAGCTCATCGACCGCCTCTCGGCCGCCTCCCCCTCCGTGCCGTTCGGCTTCCTCCGCCATCTGAACGCGCAGCAGCTCACTCACTTCCTCGTCAACGAGCACCCGCAAACCATCGCGCTCTTGCTCTGCTTCCTCCAGCCGGAGAAGGCCGCCCAGGTGCTTTCCGCCCTCGAGCCCGACCTTGCCGCCGATGTTGCCGAACGCATCGCCGCCATGGAGCGTGCCAGCCCGGACGTGCTGGCCGAGGTCGAGACCGTCATCAGACGGAAGCTCTCGTCCGTCCTGCAGCCGTCCCGCGAGCTCCGCGCGGTAGGTGGCATCGAAACGCTGGTGAACGTGCTCAAGCACACCAGCCGGCTCACGGAGAAGACCATCATCGAGGCTCTCGAGGACAACGCACCCGAGATCGCCGAGCAGGTGAAGAAGCGCATGTTCGTCTTCGAGAACATCGCCCAGCTCGACGATCGCTCCATCCAGCGCATCCTTCGCGAAGTGGAGGTGCGCGACCTGGCACTTGCGCTCAAGGCCACGCCCGAAAACGTGAAGGAGGCCATCCTCCGCAACATGTCCCAGCGCGCGGCCGCCATGCTCCGCGAGGACATGGAGGCGATGGGCCCCGTCCGGCTGCGCCAAGTCGAAGAGGCCCAAGCGCGCATCGTCGAGATCATCCGCCGGCTCGACGAAGCCGAAGAGATCGTGATTGCTCGCGGAGGCGACGATGAGCTCGTCGTCTAGCCGCCGCACCCGGCTCCTCAGAGCTGCTCCGCCCCAGGGCGAGGTCGTCGTTGGCGTGAACAGCTCTGCCCTCGTCGACATCGCCCCCCTCGACGCTCCCCTGGCGACCGCTGCCGACATCGTGGCTGCCGCCGAGCGCCGCGCAGCGGACATCATCGCTGCCGCCGAACGCCGTGCGGCCGAACTCGTCGCAGGTGTCGAAGCGGTGCGCGACGAGGCCCGTCGGCAGGGGTACGCGGAAGGAGCGGCTGCAGCCCGGGCCGAAGTCGAAGCCGAATTCGCGGCACACCTGGAGCTCGTCCGCGCCGCCGCACAAGAAGGGAAGCGGATTCGCGATCAGATCGCTTCGCAGTCCCTCGCGGTCGTCGCGCGTGCGGTGGAGCTTGCAGTCCGGCGCATCGTCTCCGATTGGTACGACGCCCACCCCGAGTCGACCATCGCCCTTTGCGAAGAAGCCCTCCGACTGGCGCCGTCCGAGCAGCTCCTCTCCGTCCGAGTCCATCCGTCCATCGCTGGCCAGGTCGAAGCCGCCCTCGGCGACCTGGGACGGTACGTGCGCCCGCACAGCGCGGTCGAGCTTGGGGGCTGCATCGTCGACCTCGAGGGCGGGACGATCGACGCCACGCTCGATGCGCGCCTCGGCAGCCTATCCGAGGCGCTCCACCGCGCGGTTGGGGGGTGGACACCGTGACGGTGGAGCGCCTCTTCGATGCCATCGCGCGCACCCCCCTCTTCCGCCGCGAGGGGACGGTGGCCGCCGTCCTCGGCGACACGGTGACCGTCCGCGGCGTTCCGCTGCTCCCGGACGAGCTCGTCGCCATCGCCGACCCGGCCGGACGCCCGCTCACCGCTCAGGCTGCCGGCACCCGCACCGCTTCGGCGCGGGTGACGGTGCTGGAACGGGGCGGAATCGAAGTCGGTGCCCGCGTCCAGGCGCTGGGCCGCGGGCTCGAGGCGCCGGTCGGCGAGGCCCTGGTGGGGCGCGTGCTCGACGGGCTTGGCCGACCTCTCGATGGCCGACCCCTTCCTCGCTTCCTCCGCTGGGTTCCGGCCGACGCCGCGCCACCGCCCGCACTCCAGCGTCCGCCCATCCGCAGGCCGCTCCCTACGGGCGTGCGCGCGGTGGACGGGTTCCTCACCTTGGGCCGTGGCCAGCGCGTCGGCATCTTCGCCGGCTCCGGCGTGGGCAAGAGCACCCTCCTCGGCATGCTGGCGCGGGGCACCGCGGCCGACGTCACCGTGCTGGCCCTGATCGGTGAGCGCGGCCGCGAGGTGCGGGAGTTCATCGACCACGACCTCGGGCCCGATGCCCTCTCCCGCTGCGTCGTGGTGGCCTCCACCAGCGACAATCCGCCCGCTATGCGGCTGGGGGCGGCCAAGGTCGCGACCGCCATCGCCGAGGGATTCCGCGACGAAGGGCTCGACGTGCTCCTGCTGTTCGACTCGCTCACTCGCGTGGCGATGGCCCAGCGGGAGATCGGCCTGGCCGCCGGAGAGCCGCCCACGACGCGCGGATATCCTCCCTCGGTGTTCTCGGTTCTGCCCCAGCTCGTGGAGCGCGCAGGGCCCTCGGCGCGGGGCACCATCACGGCCATCTACACCGTCCTCGTCGACGGTGACGACCTCGACGAACCCATCGCCGACCTGGCCCGCGCCACCCTGGACGGGCACATCGTCCTTTCCCGCCCCCTCGCCAACGCTGGCCATTACCCGCCCATCGACGTCCTCGCCAGCGTCTCCCGCCTGGCGGCGAAGGTCGCCTCGTCGGAGCATCTCGCTGCGGCGACGCGGCTGCGCGGGCTGCTGGCTGCCTACGAAGAAGCCCGCGACCTCATCGCCATCGGTGCATACGTCCGCGGTGCGGACTCCCGCGTCGACCAGGCGATCGCGCTCCGCGGCGAGATCGAGGGATACCTGCGTCAGAGGCCGGATGACCTGACCCCCTTCGAGGCAGCCGTCGAACGGCTCCTCGAGCTCGCCGGTGGGCCCCACGGCTCCGGCGCAGCCGAGGCGGAGTGGAGGGATGCCGCATGAAGCGGTCTTTGCGGCGAATCGCCCGCCTCGTCTCCTACCGCGAGCGCCTCGAACGTGTCGCGGAACGGTCGCTGGCCGAGGCCCGCCGCGCGGCAATCGTGCGCGCCGAACGGTTGGCGGCCACCCGTTCCGCGCGGGAAGCCTTGCTCCGCGAGGGAGGGGCTCCCCGGAGCGGGACGGTCGAGCTCGAGCTGCTCGTCACGGGCCAGGCCCATGGGCGTCAGCTGCTCCGCCTGGCCGAGGCGCAGGCCGCAGCGCTGGCGCACGCCCGCGAGCTAGAGCGCCAACGCCTGGCCGAGCTCCTCGACCGGCGGAGGGAGCGCCGGGCGCTCGAGCTGCTCTTCGAACGCCGCCGTGCCCTCTGGCTCCAGGATGAGCGCCGCCGCGCCATGGAGCGGCTCGACGAGTTCGCCACGGTCCGCTGGTGGCGCGCCCGCGGCGGACACAGCGACGAGGAGGAGGATTGATGCGTATCTTCGGCGACCGCGCCTTCGAGACCATCTCCGCCTGGCTCGACGGGCTCGCCCAGCGCCGCCAGGCCATCGCCGACAACATCGCGAACATCGACACCCCCGGGTACCAGCGGAAGGTGGTCGACTTCGAAGCTGCCCTCCAGCGGGAGCTCGGAACGGCCCGCCAAACCCTCGCCGTCACCGACCCGCGTCACATCGCGACGCCTCCCTCCGCTGGTGGGCTCTCGCTGCAGGCCGCCCAGCGACTCGCCAGCTCCCGCCTCGACGCCAACACCGTCGACATCGACCAGGAGATGGTCCTGCTCTTCGAAACGCAGGCCCGCTACCAGGCTGCGGCGACGGCAATCAGCCACAAGTTCGCCCAACTGCGGAACGTGATCCGCGGCGCCTGAGAGGAGGCATGCCATGGGCTTCGTCAGCACCATTTCCGCGATTACGTCCGGCCTCACCGCCCAGCGGGTACGCATGGACGTCGTGAGCGCGAACGTCGCCAACATCGACACAACCCGAACCCCCGAAGGCGGCCCCTATCTCCGCCACGTCGTCCGCTTCGCTTCGGCGGACCAGGTCCCGTTCGCCGCCTTCATCCGCCGGTTCACTGGCGCGCCCACCGCAGGGGTCGTCCTCACCCAGGTCGGCATCGACGCCGTCACGCCGACCCGTCAGGTGTACGACCCCGCGCATCCCGACGCCAACGCCGATGGCTACGTGGAGCTCCCGAACGTCGACCTGGTGACCGAGATGACCGACCTCGTTTCGGCGAACCGTTCCTACCAGGCGAACGCGACGGTTCTGAACGCCATCAAGCAGATGGCGCTCCGGGCGCTCGACATCGGCAATCGGTGAACTACCCGGGCCTCATCGGGACGTGGAGGTGTGAAGCATGGAGATCGGCCGGATTCAGAACGCCCTCACCCAGGTTCAGGCTGGAACACGTGACAAGACTGCCGGTTCGGTGGGCTTCGCCGAGCTGCTCGGCCGAGCGCTCCAGCAGCTCCAGGCCGTCAGCGACACCGCGAACGCGAAGGTCGAAGCCCTCGCCGCCGGCCAGGACGTGGAGCTGCACGACGTGATGATCGCCCTCGAAATGGAGAGCCTTGCCGTGAGCCTCGCAACCGAGGTGCGGAACAAGGTGGTCGAGGCGTATCAGGACATCGCCAGGATGCAGATCTGATGGACGCACCGCTCGTTGCATTCGCTCCTCCTCCCGTAGTCACTTCGCCCGACGTCGCTTCCCCGGCCTCTGTCCCGCTGCACCTCCCGTGGGGCGGGACGATCGCGGGCAGCTCCTTCGCCACCCTCATCCTTGGCCTCCTGCCCTCCGAGGGCGAGAGCGAAGGGAGCGTCCCCGTTTCGGCGCCCGCGGACGCCAACCCTGAAGGCACCGCCCAGAAGGAAGGGGACGGTACCGGGCCTGTGGCGGCCGTCTCCGTCCTCCTATCGCCCGTGCCTGCCCTCGCCATCAGCTCGTCGGAAGTGCCCCAGGGCGCGCCACCCTCCTCGGGTCTGACCGGGAATAGTGCCGAGCCCGCTGCGCGCCGGCTGTTCGCGGCCGCCCTTCCCAGCGGTGCCGTCTCCGAGCTGGCGGGGCGTGGGACGCTGGCGGAGGGCCCCTCGCCCGCGACTGGGCCAGGGTCGGGGCTGCCCGACGGGAGTGGGGGCGCACTCGGGGACGAAGTGCCGGAGGCCGGGGGGAACATCCGAGCGGAATCCCCGCCGCTGCGGCCGTCCTCGGATGGTGAGAGGGCAGAGCTCCCGCTGAGCGACCGAGGAGAGACCCCACCGCCGGCCGAACGCCCCGAGGGCGCGTCGGGAGCGCTCCTCCTTTCCAAGGCCGAGGGCGAGACCTCGTTCCTTCCGACAACGGACGCCCCGGCGCCGGAGCCACCGCCTCCGGGGCCGCCCGCTGGCGATTCGCGCGCGGTCCGCACCGTCGGGAGCGCGCGGATGTCCGAACCCCACTCGCACGCCCCTGTGGGAGGAGAGGGACGCCCGGAGCACGGGACGCGGCCCGGCCGCGGGCCCGAGGTGCGGGACCTCGTACAGGCGCTTCCCCCGACGGAGCGCGGCGCCCGCGGCCTTCCCCGTGCGGCGGAGGAGGCGCGCGCCCACGCCGACGAGCACTCCGCGGTGCAACGTTCCGTCGCCGCTCCTGGCAGCACCCCGCCGGCCGGGGCGCACAGCTCCGCGCCGGCGGCGAGCGACGAAACCGGCGCCACCCTGCCGGAGGCAGCGACGCTGCCGGAGCCGCTGCGCCCCGTCGTCGATGCCGTCGTCGAGCTCGACCGGCAGGGCAGCGAGGCCCGCATCCAGCTCGACCCGCCCGAGCTCGGCGACGTCGTCATCCGTATCCAACGCGGCGCCGACGGACTCCACATCGACGTTCGAGTGGACCGCCCCGAAACGCTCCAGCTCTTCGTGGCGCACCGGGCTGCCTTCGAGGCGCAGCTCGGCCAGCGGGGTCTCGCCCTCGCCGGGCTTGCCATCGACCTCGCGGGTAACGGCACCGGTAGGCGCAGCGGACAGGGGCACGAGCCCCCAATTCGCGCCGACGGGAGCTTCGGTGCCCTTCTCGGCATCGAATCGCGGCCTGTGTCGCCCCTCCAGCGGCGGGCGAGGCTCGCCTACAACCCGGATGGCCGCCTCGTGGCCTGGGCGTAGGAGGTTGTGCGCATGTCCACGTTCCAGGTCGACCCGGTCACCGCTCTCCGAAACGCCACCTACCAGCCGTCGAACGGGGTCTCCGAGCAGGGCATCGACCAGGTGGATTTCCTGAAGCTCATCGTGGCCCAGCTTCGGAACCAGAATCCCCTCGACCCTCAGAGCGACACCGACTTCATCGCCCAGATGGCCCAGTTCGAGGCCTTGAACCAGATGCGCATCGTCGCCGAGGGCATGAAGGCGATGCAGGGGATCTCCGAGCTCACCGCCGCCGCTGGCCTCATCGGCCGCGAGGTCGTCGGCCGCCAAAGCGTTGCCATCGACGTCGTGCGCGACCTGGTGGCCCGCGAGCTCTTCGGCGCACCGTTCGCCCAGCTCACCTCCGCCCAACGGGAGCAGGTGAACGCGGACGAGCGCGTGAAGGCGGCGGCCGAGGACGTGCAGAACGTCGGGCGCGAGGTGCGCGGGGTCGTCGACCGGGTGGTCGTCGGGCCTGACGGCGTCCCGATGCTCCTCATCGGAAGCAAGGTCGTCGACCTCTTCTCCGTTGTCGAGGTGCGGTAGCGATGCGCGTGCGGCTCGACTCGTCGCTCCCGGCTTTTCCCGCTCACAGCGCGCCGGCCGCGCCCGCGCGCACGGGCAGCTTCGGGGCAGAGCTGGACCTCGCCGTCCGCCGGCTCGAGTTCAGCCGGCACGCGCAGCGCCGCATCGAGCGTCGCGACCTGCAGCTCGACCCGGCGCGGGGCGCTCGCCTCGCGAACGCCGTCGAGTCGGCCGCGGCGAAGGGCGCCCGCCAAGCCGTCGTGGTCCTCGACGAGCTCGCTTTCGTCGTCGACGTCCGCCAGCGGACGGTCGTAACTGCGCTCAATCACCGTGAAGGAGGTGCCGAACGGGTTTTCACGAACATCGACAGCGTCGTCATCGCCTGAATCCGAGCCTGGGCCCGGTCCGCCGCGCCGGAGGGCCCGAGACGATCACCGCAGGAGGTGCCTTCCCCCCATGATGCGCTCCCTCTTCGCCGCCATCTCCGGCCTTCGCAACCACATGACCTTCATGGACGTCGCCGGAAACAACATCGCCAACGTGAACACGACGGCCTTCAAAGCCAGTCGCATCACCTTCCAGGACATCCTTTCGCAGCAGCTTCGCGGCGCGAGCTCCCCTCAGCAGGGGCGCGGCGGCGTGAACCCCGCCCAGGTGGGCCTCGGCATGACCTTGGGGGGCATCGACAACATCATGACCCAAGGCTCCCTCCAGTCGACGGGGAAGCTGACTGACTTCGCCATCCAAGGCGACGGATTCTTCGTCGTCTTCGACGGCCAGCGTTACTACTACACGCGCGATGGCGCCTTCGACATCGGTGTCGACGGTGGGCTCATCAACCCCTCGAACGGCCTCCGGGTGATGGGCTGGATGGCCGACGCTACCGGCGCCATCGATACCGAGGGCCCGCTCGTACCGCTGGAGATCCCCTTCGGCACTCGCATCAGCGCCCAGCAAACCACGCAGATGACGTTGGCCGGAAACCTCGACGCGGGCACCGCCGCCGGCGCCACCGTCACCACCACCGTGACCGTCTACGATTCCCTCGGCAACCCGCATTCCGTCCGCATCGAGTTCGAGAAGGACGCCGCTCCCAACACGTGGAACGTCACCGCCTACTACGACGACGACGGCGACCCCGCCACTCCGCTCGTGAGCGTCACGCCCTCGCCGAGCCAGCTCGTCTTCGACAACACGACGGGCGCGCTCACCAACCCCAACGACGGCCTCCTGGAGTTCAGCCTGGGAACCCTTCCCACCGATGCGGCCGTCCCCCTCGAGTTCACGGTGAACTTCCTCGGCGTGACCCAGTTCGGTGGGCAGAGCCAGCTCACCATGACGAACCAGGACGGCTTCCCGGCAGGGACGCTTGTCAGCTTCGCCGTCGGCTCGAGCGGCGAGATCTCCGGCATCTACTCCAATGGCGCCAACCGCGTCATCGGCCAGATCGCCCTCGCCAACTTCGTCAACCCCGGCGGCCTCCAGCGTGCCGGCCAGAACCTCTGGAGCCCCAGCTCCGCCTCCGGAGACCCCATCATCGGGCCTCCGAACACCGGTGGCCGCGGTGTGGTCCAGACGGGCACCCTCGAGGCGTCGAACGTCGACCTCGCCCAGCAGTTCACCAACATGATCCTCGCCCAGCGCGGCTTCCAGGCGAACTCGCGCGTCATCACCGCCACCGACCAGATGCTTCAGGATCTGGTGAACATCATCCGCTGATGCGTTCGGGGGCGAGGGCGCAACGGCCCTCGCCCCCGGCCAAAGGGCCCATGCGCGCGCAACAGCTCGGACGCCTCGCGACCCTGGCCATCATCCCGGTGATGCTGCTCGCCATCGTCTGGGCGCGGGATTCCTCCCGACAGCCGTCGGGGCGGCCGCTCCCTCCGCCCGAAGGCACGGTCCTGGTCGCGACGCTTCGGGAGCCGGCGCTCGTCGCCCTCGACGTGGGCACAGGCGGGCAGCGGAGCGTGGTCCTTCCGGGCGCGGCGCACGAGCTCCTCATCGTCGGCGATCGGGTATACGTGACCCTCGGCCGGGCCGACCTTCTCGCGGAGGTCCAGCTCCCAAGCCTGGCCCTGTTGCGCACCCTCCGTCTTCCCGGCGAACCCCACGGCATCGCCTGGTGGGAGGGGCAGCTCGCCGTCTCGCTCGACCGCGCGGAGGAGGTCGTGGCCATCGACCCGGTGACCCTCGCCGAGCGCCGTCGCTGGCGGGTCGGCGAAACGCCCCATGCACTGGCGTCCTTCGCCGGCGACCTTTTCGTCGCAGAAAGTCGCTCCGGAACGGTGCGGAGGATCGGGGAGGGCGTCGTCACGGCTCCAGGCGGGATGCCCGAATCCGTAGCCGTCGTGGGCAGCGCTCTCGCCGCCGCGCTCACCGAGGCGGGAGCCCTGGCGTTCGTGCCGCTCGCCGAGCCCGGTGCCGCCCGCATCGTGCCTGTCGGGCCACGGCCCGTCCGAGTTGCTGACCTCGGGGAGGGGCTGGCGGCGGTCGCCCTCAGCGGGAGTGGCCAGGCTGCAGTCTACCGCGTGGCCGATGGAGAGCTCGTCTGGCGGGTGCGCGTCGGGCAACTCCCCGACGGGCTCTGCCGCTCCCCCGACGGACGCTACCTCGCGGTGACGGCCACTGGCGACGATCGCCTGCTCGTGCTGGACGTTGCCAGCGGCACGGCTGTGGCTGAGTACGCCGTGCGGGGCGGCCCTGGCGCCTGCCTGTGGGTCGGCCGTTGACCCCGTAGCCTCCTCCGTCGCAGCATGGCGTCGATGGTCTCGCGTTCGGTCAACGGTCGCTCTGCGGCCAGCCTCCGCTGCCAAGTCGGCGGGCTGTTCTCCCGATGCTCCGAACAGGCCGCCCACGTCTGCCAGTACTGCGCCCGGCACTTCTGCGATGGGCACGCGTACTTCCTTGCCGAACACGAGGCGGTGTGCGCTCGGCGGGAGTGTCGGGAGAAGTGGGACGACCTCCAGCGGCACCTCGGGTATCGCGCCTTCGTGGCAGAGCGGAATCGGGCGGGCGTGTGCGGCGTTGACGGCTGCGAAGGCCGGTGGGGGTACGTCTGCTCCCTCTGCCAGGGCCAGTTCTGCCCGGAGCATCTCGAGGAGCGGCTCTACCCCGTGTTCGACGGGTACCGGCGGCGCGAGGAGCCGAAGAGCGTCTGCCAGCACTGCTGGGAGCGCCGCAAGATCTGGGCGCGGCGCTAAGAGGGCGTTCCCGTCACCTGCCTCCGTCGGAGCGGTCGTCGTCCTCGAGCAACAGGGCATCGAGCATCACCAGGGCGGCGGCGACGGCGGCGGCCACGGCCGCCGTCACCGCCGCCCGTCGGGCAATGCGCGCGCTGCGGCGGGCGGTGCCGGCGCCCCAGCCGGCCGCCACCCGCCCCAGCGCGCGCGGCCATCTCGCCACCCGACCACCCCCTTCAGGCCAGCCCGCCCCCGTCGATGACGAGGGTCTGGCCGTTCGTGTAGGAGGATGCAGGGGAGGCGAAGTACACCACCGCCCCCGCGACTTCCTCGGCGAAGCCGATCCGGCGGAGCGGGTTCTGGGACACCGTGGTTTGCAGGATCTGCTCGTTCTCCCAGAGCGCCCGCGAGAACTCGGTCTTGATGAGACCCGGTGCCACGCAGTTCACCCGGATTCCTTCCGGACCCCACTCCTTCGCGAGCACCTGGGTGAGCATGATGAGCGCCGCCTTCGAGACCGAGTAGCAGCCCAGCCCCAGGGAGGCTCGCAGCCCGCCGGTGGAGCTCACGTTCACGATGCTGCCGCCACCGTTCTCGAGCATCACCTCTCGGGCGAACGTGGAGAGGAGCCACGCCGCCTTCACGTTCGTGTTCATGATGGTGTCCCAGGTCCGCTCCTCCAGCTTGGCGATGGGCCCGAAGACGGGGTTGGTGGCGGCGTTGTTGACGAGGATGTCGAGCCGACCGAACTGCCGCTTCGTTTCGGCGACGAGGTTGCGCAACGCTTCGGTCTCGCGGACGTTGGTCGGAACGGCGAGAGCCCGGCGGCCGGTCTTGGCGATCTCGGCGACCGTCTCCTCGAGCGATTCCGGCTTCCGCGCCGCCACGACGACGTCGGCCCCCGCCTCGGCCAGGGCGATGGCGATGGCTCGGCCGATGCCGCGGCTGCCGCCGGTAACGATGGCGACCTTCCCCGCGAGCGAGAAGTCAGCGACAGGCATGGTGTGCGTACTCCGAACAGTGAAGGCTGCCCGCCGTCCCGGTCGGGCGCGTCCCTCATCCTAACGGGCGCGCAGCCTTCGCGCTTCGGTCAATGCGAGACGAAGCTTCCCTCGGGGGTGCGGAGGTGATGGACGTCGTTCAAGCAGTGCAACGCTCGCATTCCGTCGCCGGCGGCGACGATGTTCACCGAGGTGTGCGCCGGCCGGAAGAACATGTCGTACTCCACGCCGATGATGTGCCCCACGTAGGCGTTGATGACGCCCCCGTGGCAAACGACCACGACCCGTTTCCCCTCGTTCTCGGCGATGATGGACTCGATGGCGTTCACGGTTCGCTTCCGGAATTCGTAGCTGGATTCGGAGTAGGGGTAGACGTCCCACTTCCGCTCACGCAGCATCCGCGCTCGTATCCCCCGCAGCAGCGCTTCTCCCAGGACTTCGACCGCGGGCTTCTCCTTCGGTAAATCCCGGAAGATCTCCACCTCTCGCAGGTCGTCGAGCACCTTCGGCTCGAGGCGGTGATGGCGGGCGATCTCCCGAGCCGTGTCGAGCGCTCGCCGAAGGGGGCTGCTATAGACGGCGTGCACGGTCTCCGCCGCGAACCGCAGACCCACCAGCCGCGCCTGCTGCGCTCCCCGTTCCGAAAGCGGCGGGTCGAAGATGTCCCCGACAGGCCCGTTCCGCCAATCAGCCACGAACTGTTCCGCGTGCCGCACGAGCAGGACCTCCGTGACGCCCTCGACGTCGGTCAGGAATGCCTGGTCGAAGACCATCGGGCTGCGGGCCGCGCGTTCGCTCATCGGGTACGCTCTCCATCGGTGGTCACTCATCGTAAGCGTCACACGCCAGTGTTAACGAACGCCGCTCACCGGGCGAGCGGCTGCCCCGGAGGTAGGCGATGCCCCAACTCCCGAAGGTGGGTGTTCTCGTTCGCAGCTGGGACGTCCGCATCGGCGTCACCGGCCAGGAGACGCTGGAAGCCGCGCGGCGAGCGGAAGCGCTGGGGCTCGACGCGGTCGTCGTGGGAGACCACGTCACTTTCTACGGGTTCGGCAACGACGGCCTCGTCACCCTGACGGCCATCGCCGCGGTCACGGAGCGAATCGAGCTGCGTACCTCGGTCTACCTCCTGCCGCTACGCCATCCCGTGCCGGTGGCGCTGCAGTGCGCCCAGCTCGACCAGCTCTCCATGGGGCGGTTCGTGTTCGGTGTCGGCGTCGGCGGCGAAGATCCCCACGAGTTCGAGAGCTGTGGAGTGGACCCCCGAACCCGAGGGCGCCGAGCCGACGAAGCCATTGCCATCCTCCGCCGCCTGTGGAGCGAAGATGACGTAACGTACGCGGGGCGGCATTTCCAGCTCCGCGGCGTGACGGTGTACCCGAAGCCGCTCCGCCCCATCCCGATCCTCGTCGGAGGTCGGAGCGAGGCGGCGTGGCGCCGTGCGGGGCGCCTTGGCGATGGGTACATCGGGATCTGGTTCACCCCCGAGCGATTCGCGACTGCGCGGGCCCGCGTCCGTGAGGAGGCCGTGGCCGCAGGCAGGGATCCTGCGCACCTTTCGTTTGGCATGCAGTTCTGGTGCAGCGTCGCCCCCTCCCGCGAGGAAGCCCGCGCCCGCGTCGCTGCTGCGATGGAAGCCACCTACCGCATCCCCTTCGAACGGTTCGAGCGCACCACCCCGTACGGAACCATCGAGGATGTTGCCGACTTCCTCCTTCCGTACGTCGGCGAGGGCGCCGACCACCTCAACCTCATCATGGTGCAGGATTCGTTGCTCGAGAATGTCGAGATGGCAGCGGCGGTGCGCTCTGCGGTGCACGAACGATTAGGCGCTTCTCCTCGATGAGCGAATCCCGGTTGCGGCGCGTTCCACTCATGTGGTACTGTTCGCCCGATGTCGAGGCTGGAAGAGGACCTCGAGCGGTGGCAGGCCGCCGGCCTCCTCGATAGCGGCACGGCGGCGAGGATCGCCAGCTTCGAGCGTGAGCGACGGGCAGCCCGTTCGCCCACCCGCGAATTCGCTTTCGAGGTGCTCGCCTATCTCGGCGTTGCCCTCGCCTCGGTCGGCGTGTTCGCCCTCATCGCCCAGAGCTGGGAGGGGCTTGCTTCCTGGGCGCGCATCCTGGTCGTGGCGCTGCCGTCTCTCCTGGGGTTTGCGCTCGGCTTCGGGCTGATGCGCTCGTCTGGCGAGCCGCTACACCGCGCGGCGCGGGTGGCATGGGTGGTCGCCTCTGCCCTCGTGGGCGGCACGGTGGCCGTCATCGCCAACGAGGCCGGCGCTTCGGACCGGGTCGTGGGGCTCGCGGGCTCCGGAGCCGCGCTCGGCGCCGTCCTGCTCGTGTGGGCCCTCCAGCCGCATCCGCTCACGGTGCTCGGGCTCGCTGGCGCACTCGGCGCGTTCGGCTTCGCCGCGGGCGCATGGCGGGACGTCGCCGGGCCTGGGGACGAAGGGCTGGGCGTGCTCGCTGCGGGCGTCCTCGGGTTCGTCCTCGCGGAGCTCGGGCTCGCCGTACCCGAACGGGTGGCGCGTCCGGCCTTCGCCGGGCTCTGCCTCTTCGGCGCTTTCATGGCCGGTCTGGAGGGGGAGGTGCTCTGGGCGGAAACGGCGACCGTGGGTCTCGCCGTCCTCCTCCTCGCCTGGTCGGCCGTTCGCCGTTCGGTAGCGCTCACGGCCGTGGCGACGATCGGCCTCTTCGTCGGGTTGGTGGACATCATCTTCGAGTACTTCGAAGAGGAGCTCGGCGCCCCCGTTGCCCTCATCCTCTCCGGCGCTGTCGTGCTCGGCGCCGTTCTCCTCCTCGCTCGATTCCTTGCGCCGGGGCGGAGGGCGCCCGATGCGCACGAGGCGTGACCTGCTCTACACGGCGGGAGTCATCGCTGCGGTCGCTGCCATCGCCATCGCCGCGCTCCTCGCCCTCACGGCCGGCGTCAGCCGAGGCTCGGAGTTCCCGTCGCTCCGCGACCGCCCGAATCCGGACATCCCCGGCCGTATCGCCTACCTCCGAAGCGACGGATGCCTCGTCATCGCCGAGGCGTCGGGGGCATCCGCTGAGGAGTCCACCTGCGTTCCGCCCTTCTCCGTGAGCGCTGTCGCCTGGATGGAAGCCGGTGCCGTGGCCTTGGCGATGCGCACGGGCGGGCTACCTGCTCCCTCCCCGGTCCCCGCTCCGCCCACTGCGATCCCTCCCGTCCCGACTCCCTTCGAACCGCAGTGGGTCGTCGTGAGCCTTGCCGACGGGAGCCTGCGGCCTACCGGCATCGCCGTGAGCGAGCGTACGGTCTCCGGAGGGCCGGAGGGCATCATGGGGCCGGACGGCCGCATCGCCTGGCTCGACTTCGGAGATTCGCGCCTCTACGTCTTCGCCGGAGAGGGCCGGCGGGAGGTGGCCCATTTCCCGGGAGGGACCCCCGTCATGCTTACCGGCTGGTCGCCCGATGGCCGGTGGGTCCTGGCATCCCGTTACCGTTCCGGCACGGAGTACGCGCTGCTGATCGTCGATACGACCGCAGGGGCGGTGTACGAGCTGGCCCGCGATGCAGCCATCGCCACGCCCTCGTGGTGGATCGAGGGCGTCGGGGCCTGGCCACGGTACCCGGAGCTCGAGGCGGCCACCCGGTAGCCTACCATCGCTGGCCTGGTGGGGGCGGTGTGGCCGCACCCGGCCCGGCGGCGTGAGGGGCGCGCGCGTCGCGGGCCCAAGGCCAGCTCCCGGCGTCGGGCGCGAAGGCTCCCGGCGGGCGGCTGGCCAAGGCCTCGGCCATGGCCAGCGCCCGTCGTGCCCCGGCGACATCGTGTACCCGGAAGATGCGGGCTCCGTGCCAGTAGGCGAACGCCGTTACGACGTGGGTCTCCAGGTCACGGTCGTCGGGAGGCCGCCCGGTCGCGCTGCCGATGAAGTTCTTCCGCGAGTGGGCGAGCAGGAGCGGGAGGCCGAACGAAGTGAACTCCCCGAGCCGCCGGAGCACCTGGAGGTCCTCGTCGTGGCTCTTTCCGAAGGCGATCCCCGGGTCGATGGCGACCTGTTCCGGAGCCAGGCCCAGTCGCCAGAGCTGCGGGAGACGGGACTCGAGCCAGGCCAGCGTTTCGAGCACGACGTCGGTGTACTGCGGCGGGGGGTTCGGCCGGCGTTTGGGGCGCTCGTACGAGAAGTTGAGCACGTACCCCGCGCCGACGGCCCGTGCCGCTTCGGCGGCGCCCGTACCGAGCGTCAAGCCGCTGATGTCGTTCACCAGCACGGCCCCCGCTGCCAAGGCGGCCTGAGCGACCTCGGGTTTGTACGTGTCCACGGAAACTGCGATACCGTGCGCGGCGAGCCCTTCCGCGACCTGGGCGACGAGCGTCCCCTCTTCCCGCGGATCGGCCTGAGGCCGGTCGGCTCGCGCCGACTCCCCACCGACGTCGATGATGTCCGCTCCTGCCTCGGCCAGCGCGATGCCCCGTTCGATGGCTCGGGCGGGGTCGCGGCCGACGCCGTCGCCGGAGAACGAGTCGTCGGTGGCGTTCACGATGCCCATCACGATGGGCCGGTCGAGCGGGAAGTCGATTCCCCGGAGTCGCCAGACCCGTACTGGCTCGAGAGCGCGGGCGAGCGCCTCCGTCGCCCCTTTGGCGCCTCGCCGGGCGAGCTCGTCCCGCAGGGCCTCGAGGGCCGAGCGGGGCGCCATCAACCGCACGCGCTCCCCTTCGAGCGCGCACCTCAGCCCGAGCGACGCGGTGGCGCGCACCACGGCCTCGAGATCGGTCCCGAACTCCGCGAGCCAGGGGGCCTCGCCTCCTGCGCTCCAGCGCAGCGCCTCCGGGGGAACGAGGCGGAACCGGGGGCCAACGGTCACGGCCGTGCGCTCGCCAGCGATTCGGTCATCCGCCGGGCCTGCCAGAGGTGCTCCAGGTCGTGCTGGTACAGCTCCCGAGCCAGGTCGGCAACCGTCACCCGCCCGCGGTAGGGGTGGATTCCGGCTCGTTGCCAGTCGCGGTCGTCCAGGTCCCACAACACGTAGGTTGTCCGCCGACGCGTCCATCCGAACCGCTCCACCAACTCGGTGGCGTCGACCTCCCGGGCCAGTTCGGGATCGGGGATGTCATCGAGGTCCACGTGGGGGATCACCGGCTCGCGGGCGGTGAGGAGAACGCCCAGCTGGCGGCCGACGCCTTCTTCGACCTCGCAGAGGTGGTAGGCGAGGGTGGCGAGCGTCCAGTCTTCGTCGGGCGGGGCGCCCCTGCGGTGGAGCTGGCTCCGGGGGACGCTCTCCAGTAGCTCCCTCAGCTCGCCCGATGCTTCGGAGAGCGCCTTCACCAGGAAGCGGGGGTCGCTGCCGGCCGGCCTCAGGGCGCGCACGTGGCGATTGTACGATCGCCGTGCAACGCCCGAGGACAGCCCCCTTACGTTTCCGTTGCCGGAATGCCCTCGCGGCAGAGGGGACAGGCGTTCGGCTCCCACGATTGCACCGTGAGGGCCAGGGCCGAGGCGAAGGGAACCCCGAAATCGGTTCCGCCTCCGGTACGGTCGACGAGGACGCCGACGCCGGCGATGGCCGCCCCGCGCTCTCGCACCGCGGCGAGCACTTCCCGCAGGGAACCGCCCGTCGTCAGCACATCGTCGACGACGAGGCAGCGGTCGTCCGGCCCCAGCTCGAAGCCGCGCCGGAATTCGCGGCCCGGGCCGTGCTCCCTCCGCTCGGCCACGAGCGCCCGCACACCGAGCTGCCGCGCCGTTTCGTAGGCGACGATGACGCCGCCCGTCGTGGGACCTGCGACGCAGGTCGGTGCCGTCGATGCCAGGGCGGCCGCGACCCTTCGGCAGAGCGCTTCGGTCACATCGGGCCACTGGAGGAGGCGGAACTTCTCGATGAACGTGTCGGAATGGCGGCCGCTGGTGAGGACGAAGTGCCCGCGCAGAACCGCCCCGCGCCCCTCGAGCAGCGCCAGTGCATCCAAAGTCACGGTGGCGACTGTACGCTCCGGCCGGGGTTCAGTCCACGTGCCTGGCGCTCTGGGCGGACGGCGCTTCGTCGAGGAGACGTCCGCCGTCGTTCGGCGCCAGGCCGAAACGGTCGCGCGGCCAGAGAGTGATGATGGCCTTCCCGATGATCAGGTCCTCCGGAACGTAGCCGATCTGCGGGCTGCGGCTGTCCTTGCTGTTATCGCGGTTGTCGCCCAACACGAAGTAGTGGCCCTGGGGGACGATGGCCGCTGGCCGGTCGCCGAACCACTGGCCCTGCACGTACGGCTCTTCCAGCAGGCGGTCGTTGATGTACACCTTCCCGTCCGCGATTTCGACCTTCTCGCCCGGCAAGGCGATGATCCGCTTGATCAGGTCCACCGAGGGGTTCGTGGGGTCGCGGAAGACGACGATGTCGCCCCGTTGGGGCGGACCGAAGACGTACACCTTCCCGTCGTCGCCCGGGTCGATGAAGGGCAGGAAGGTGCTCAGGCGCTCCAGGTCGATCGTCTGGTATGCGAGCTTGTTCACGAGCAGGAACTCCCCGTCGACGAGCGTCGGGTACATCGACGTGCCATCGACTTGGAAGTTCTGAAACGTAGCCCGGATGCAGAGGAAGAGGAGGACGGCCATGAGGCCGATCTCCACGACCTCCCGCACCCAGTTCACTCGCCTCCGCGGAGCTGATTGGGCAGTTTCGGCTTCCGTCGGGACGGGCGTCTCGAAGGGCGTTGCCTCCGATTCGAACCCGACCGGCGTCCATTCATCGCGCTCGAGGCGGCCCGAAGCGGATTGGGGCATCCAGCCGTGGGTCTGCGCGAAGGAGACGGGCTCGTCCGCCTCGTCGGCTGCGGCGAGGAGGTCGTCGGCGTCCTCGCCGAGGAGGTCGCGCAGGGAAAGCCGCCGCCTCCCCTCGCTGACGGGGGCGGGCTCCGCCTCCGCTTCCTCGGGGGCGGCTGCGGCGTGCGCCTCGAACGCCTTCAGGATGATGTCCTCCTCGTCTTTCCCCTCCGACTCCGCCGGCACCCAGACCGGCTCCTCGGCGGCGGGCTGGGGTTCCTCGCGCGCCGAGGCAGGGCCGCTCTCGTCCGCTTCGTCAACAGCGCTTTCGCCCGGCGGCGTCTCCGCGTGCCGGCCGGCCATCTCCCACGGGGAAGGCCGCCGGAAAGCCGAGCTCCGGATCGGCGGCGGTGGCGGGGCCGAGGGGTCGACGCCGCTCTCGGCGGCGATCTGGTCCCAGGCCGCGAGCAGCTCGTCGCCCGTATCGGCACTCGGTGCGGCCTCCGCGGCTGCTGCCGGCTCCGCCGGGGCCTGAGCGTCCCTCTCGGGAGGTGCCGAATGCTCCCACTCGCCGGCGGACGGGGCCTCTTTGGTGGGCTCACCCGTGGCCGTGTCGAACACGTCCCACCAGGAGCGGTCGCCGGCCTGGCGCTCCTCGCCGGCCGCGGCGGGCTCGGCTTGCGGCGGTCCCGCGGCCGGCTCCTCCTGGACGGCAGCCTCGAACCACTCCCAGGGGGTCGCGGCTTCGGGCTCCTCCGTGGACCTCCGCGCCTCGGCCTCCGCCGTGGCGTCCGCCCCCTCCGCTTCGAAGTCGGACCAGTCCCACGCCAGGGGCAGGGCGCTGTCGGCACCCTCGTCGGGCGCCGAGGGGCGCGATGCTTGCCCGCCAGCGCTCCAGTCGGATACCGCAGGCTCGGAGGAGTCCGGGGCTTCGACGGACGAGGCCGCGCGCGGCGGCTCCTCGGCGGCGACTTCGGAGTGGGCGGTCTCTGCGTCGAAGTCCCACGCCTCCCAGCTCGGGGTCTCCGCGGCGGCCGTGGCCGCTGCGTTCCCCGTCGGCAGCTCGGAGGAGAGCTGGGGAACCGGCTCGGGGTCCCAGCTCCAGCCTTCCTCTTCGAGTATCGATGTGACGCTGTCCGGCTCCTCTTCGGCTGGCACCTCGACAACTTCCGTCTGCCACTCGAGGTCAGTCGAGTCCTCGAACCCCGCCGCCTCCCACGCCGGAGCCTGCGCGTTCCTCTCGACAGGCGCCCACCCCGCGCCTTCCTCGTCGGCCGCTTCGGCTTCGGCAGCGGGCTCCGTCTCGCGGGCCCACGTTTCGAGCGATGTCTCTACGGACGGCTCGGGCGCTGGTTGGCCGCCCCTGCCGAAGAGCCGTCCGAAAACGCTCCGCCGCCGGGGCTCGGCCGGCGGTGCATCCACGGGGCGGGGCTCGTCCGGCTCCCGGTCGGAAGCCGCGGCCTGGCGGCTCTCGAACCGTTCCCAGCCCGCGCCGTGGGCGAGGGGCTCGCCGCGCGCCCAGCGGCGCATCGCCTCGAAGCCCTCCTCTTCACTGGCGGGCTTGCCGAACGCATCCTCCCAGCGCATCTGCCGTGGCGGCTGCGCCTCCGCGGCCTCGTCGGCCCGCGCGAAGGGGAGCGGCTCCCGCTCCGGCGCGTGTTCCTCCTCCGGCTCCCCTTCGCTCTCCTCGGTGAAGGTCGCGAGCGGCTCCGCAGGATGCTCCTGCTCCCACCGTGCGCGCGCCCTCCGCGCGAGCTCGTGGCTCATGAACTCGATGATCGGGTCCGGCTCCTCTTCCGCCTCCTCCGGAGCGCCCACGTCCTCGTCCCGAGGGGGCTCCTCGGCTATGGACGGCTCGGCCGGTCCCAGACGTTCGCCTCGGGCCCACCGCCGCATCGCCTCGAGGGGGCTTTCCGTCTCCTCCACGCCACCGAAGATCTGCTCCCAGCGTGAAACAGGGGCCTCGGTCTCCGGCTCGGGAGGCGGGGGTGGTGGGGCGGTGGGCCGAACGATGAGCGGTGCCTCGTCGCGGAGACGGTCGATGGCGAACGCCGCTCCCTCGGTCGACCAGTCACCCTCCTCGGCGGAGCGCTTGCCTCGCTTCTGCTGCTCCCGGATCTTCAGTTCGCGCTCGAGGTCCTCGGGGAGTCGCGGCTTCCGCCGGCGGAACCGTCCGAACAGCCCCTTCGGCTTCTCGACGGGGAGGCCGGTGAACGGGTCGCGCTCGACCTTCTCCTCGCGTCGGCCCTCTCCCTGGAGGAGCTGCTCGCGAAGCTGCCGGTGCACCTGACGGGTCCGGTCCCAGGCGCCGCTCGGCAGGTCGAAATACCACCCGTCCTCCTGCTGCTGTTCCTCCTCCGGGCGTTCCTCGAACGGATCGTCTCGGCGCGGCATCGTCATCTCAGCGTATCACAGCCTCCCCGGCGCCCGATTTCGAAGCGGTGGTCGCATCTTTCCCAGCGTTGACCTACCCTCGCCAGCAATGAGCGGCATCGGCGATCTCACCGACGAGGAGCTGGTCCTACTTTCGAAGAACGGCAGCCTGGACGCCTTCAACAGGCTCGTCGAGCGCCACCAGAGCGCCGTCTACGCCGTGACCTATCGATTGTTGGGCGAGCGAACCGCCGCCGAGGACGCGACCCAAGAAACGTTCATCGCCGCCTTCCGCGCCCTTCATGGCTTCCGCAGCGGTAGCGTCCGCGCGTGGCTGCTGCGCATCGCCGCCAATCAGGCCAAGGACCAGCTCCGTGCCCGCCGTCGCCGCCCGGCGCTCTCCCTCGAGGCGCAGACCAGCGCCGCCGAACGAACTCGCACGGACACCGTCGCGGAGGACCCCGTCACCGCAGCGGAGCAGCGGGCCCGCCGGTCTGCGCTCCAACAGGCGCTCCTGGAGCTGCCGTTCGAACAGCGCGCGGTCGTGGTCCTCATCGACGTCCAGGGTTACGGGTACGAGGAGGCGTCGCGCGTCCTCGGCGAACCGGTCGGAACGGTGAAGAGCCGACTCTTCCGAGCGCGCCGCCGCCTGCGGGAGCTCCTCCTCGCCCAGGCGGAACTTTTCGGGCTCGAAGAACGTCGTGAAGGTCGAGGAACGGTATGAACCTCTTGCCATTCGGGCACCGCCGCTGGAGCCGTCTCGTCGACGAGGCTGCCGACGGCGCCCTTTCGGAACGCCAGCGCGCCCGCTTGGAACGCCACCTGGCGAGGTGTGGCCGCTGCCGCGCGGAGCTCGAAGAGCTCCGCCAGGTGCGGGCGTTCCTCGGAAGCTTGGAGGGCCCTCCCCTTCCGCGAAGCTTCCTCCTCACTCCGGCGATGGTGGAGCGACGGGGTGGGGAGGCCCGCCCAGCGCTGGCTTGGCGTGCCGCCACGCTCGCGGCGCAGGCGTTCGCCCTCGCGGGCGCCATCGCCTTCGGCGTCCTCCTGACGCTCCAGTTCACGCTGGAGAGGACTCCGCCGGCCGCGCCCGAGGAGCATCGAGGGGCCGGCGGCGCCGCCGAGAGTGTCCAACCGGACGGGCGCGGCGAGGCACCCGCGGCCGGTTCGCCGTACCACGCGCCGCCCGTGGTGGCATCCTCGCCCAGCCCTGGCCAGACCCCGATGGCGGAACCCTCCGACGTAGCCGCGGCGGGCCAATCCCCGCCCGTGGAGGGCGGCTACCTCGGCCCAGCCGTGACGCCTGACGTTCGGACCACCGAGGGAACGCCCGTTCCCGAGGCGTCCCCGGGCACGCCAGCAGCGGTCCACGACCACGCGGTGGAGGAAGCTCCGCCGCCAGGGGCTTCGCTCGCGGCGCCGAAAGCGACCGGCGAGCGCCCCTTCGATCCGCTCCCCTTCGCCATCGCCGCCGGGATCGTCACCGCGGCAGCAACGGCACTCACCTTCATCCTTTCGCGGAGGACCTGAATGCGCCCTCTCACTCTAACCGTGCTCCTCGCCGCCTTCCTCTTCGCTGCCGCTGCCTGCGGCGACGAAACGACGGTGGTGGTGCCGGCCAACGAACAAACGGGCCTGACCGTCACCGGCATCGGCGAGATCGTCACCGAGCCCGATATCGCGCGCATCGGCATCGGGGTCGAGGTGCAGCGGACGACGGTTGGCGAGGCCCGGGAAGCCGCTGCCGCCGCCGCCAACGCCATCATCCGGGCCGCGAAGGATCGCGGTGTCGCCGAACGCGACATCCAGACGACGGCGCTCGCCATCTACCCGGTGTACGAGTACCCGGAGCGGGGCGCGCCGCGCATCGTCGGTTACACGTTCACGAACATGGTGGAAATCAAGGTGCGTGACCTCGCCCGGGTGAGCGAAATCCTCGACGCGGCGGTGGAAGCGGGTGGCGATGCTGCCCGTCTGCAGGGGATCTCCTTCGACGTCGAGGACCGGGATGCCGTTCTGGAGCGGGCCCGGGAAGCAGCGATGAACGACGCCCGCCGTAAAGCCGAGCAGTTGGCCGCCCTCGCGGGGGTGCGGCTCGGGGCACCCGTGACGATCGACGAGGTCGTGTCGGCACCGCCCACACCGAAGGAGCTCGGCCGCGGTGGCGCGCCGGCCGCGGATGTCGCCACGCCCATCGAGCCGGGAACGACGTCGATTTCCGTCCAGGTGACGGTGCGCTGGGGGCTCGAGAGCGACTAAGGAAGCGGCGGGGCGGCACCGGGTTGCTGCCCCGCCCGGAATCACCCATGCTCCTACCGTGCGCCTCCTCCGGGAGCCCACCTTCTGGCCGCTCGCGGCTGCGCTTTTGACCTCCGTCGCCGTCGCCGCCGCCATCGCTGTCGCCGGCCCCTCCATCCGCGGGCCGGTCGCCTTCTTCGCCGCGCCCACACCGGAAGCGGCGGTGCGCGAGCCAGGCGATGTTTGCACCCGCCTCCTCCGCTCCCCGGAGCCGGGCGAGCGGCGCACCTTCCACCCCGAGTACACCCAGATCGCCGAAGCGGCGGGGATCGCCATCGTGGGCACGGCCGACGTCGACCCGGAGGCTTTCCGGGTAGCGGAGGAGACGATCCGGCGCGTGTTCGCCCGGAACGACCTCGAGCTGGCGCTCGCCGAAGCGGGAGCCTACGTCATCATCGTGCCCGCCGGCCGCTCGGTTCTCGACCTGCCGGAATTCCGCTGCCTGCGGGGGGATGATGCTGCCTTCCTCGAAGACGTGTGCGGCGTCGCCGATGCCGCCGGCGATTATCCCGTCGCCACCGTCGAGGAGCGCGACCTTCTCGGCGTGCGCTCCGGCCCCTGTCGCGGCTTGAACATCCTCTTCCACGAGCTCGGCCACCTCGTCGACTCCTGGGGTCTTTCGCCCGAGGAGCATCTGGAGGTGCGATACCTCTACGCCGACGCGATGCGCGCCGGACTGTACGAGGGAGAGTACGCTTCGACGAACTCGAACGAGTACTTCGCCGAAGGGACCCAAGCCTTCTTCGCTTCTGCCGACCCCGCCGGACACCGGGACAGGGGCTGGCTGCGGCTCTACGACCCGGCGCTCTACGAGTTTCTCACCCGCATCTACGGCGAACGCTGAGGCGTCGGCTCAGGCTTCCCCCTTCGACCGCAGCACCAGGTACCGCTGCCCTGCCTCGCCGAAGTAGGCGTCGAGCTCCGGATATCGAGTCCGGAGGGCTCGCAGGTAATCGGAGATCGGGAAGCGCCGCCGCTCCCAGGCCGAGCCCTCCGGCAGGTCACCCACCTCCCGTGCCGCCACCACGTAGAGCGGCCGAACGGTGAGCGTCCCCGCCGGGAAATCCGGGTTCTGGCTCGTGGCCTTGCATTCGAGGAACCCGACGAGCACGGTTCGCGCGCCCTCGGCACCGGTCCGCTCCTTCGCAGCAGCGGCGACGGCCGCCGCCGGGTCCTCACCCAGCGTCACGGCCACTTCGAGCGCGCCCCACGGCTGGTCGCTCCCCGCCGGGCGCACGGCATAGCCGCGGTCGCCGCAGAAGACCGCGCCGTAGGCGAAGAGCACCGGGGCTCCGGGCGGCAAGGTGTCCTCTTCGACCCAGCGCGCCCGCCATTCATCGTTCAGGTTCAGTTCGCGGACGGCTGGCCACCGCGGCGTGTACGACATCAGGTCGTAGAGGCTGGGAATGCTCATCGCCTTCTCCCTCCGCAGCGCGGGTCGATGGTGCAGGAAGCGTCTCGGATCGGGATTACGGAGCCGGTTCTGGCTCCGTCAAGCCTGGCTCGGGGACGAATCGGCGTACCCCATCCCGCTCCACAAGCCGGCCGACGCCCGGAAAGGCGTTGTGCACGCAGATGAGGAGCGCCCGCTCTCGAACGGCGCGCTCCGCCAGGCGCTTCTTCGTCTCGAGGCTCACCAAGGGGAGGATGTCGAACGCAGCGATCCAAGCTGGCCGCTCGAGCTGCACCTGGTGGTGGACGAGGTCGCCCGTATAGATGGCCGTCTCCCCTCGCGAGGAGAGGACGATCGATGCGTGGTCGGCCGTGTGTCCTGGCGTGGGCAGGAATCGCACTCCCGGAATGATCTCCGCCTCGCCCTCGACCAGTTCCAGCTGCCCCGTCCGCACGAGTGGCTCGAAGTTCTCCGCCAGGTAGGTCGCGCGCGTCCGCTCATTCGGGTGCATCGCCACTTCGAATTCGCCCCGTTGCACGTAGTAGCGAGCCCGCGGGAAGGTCGGCACGAGGTCGTTCCCTCTTCGAACGGTGTTCCAGCCGCAGTGGTCGGCGTGAAGGTGCGTGTTTGCCACGGCAGTCACGTCTTCGGGCCGAACGCCGAGGGCCGCCAGCCGCTCGATGAGGTAGCCGTAATCCCCGGGAAACACCTTCTCGCGCATGGCCCCTTCGAGCTTGTTCCCGAGGCCCGTCTCCACCAGGAGGAGGTGCTCCCCCCGCCGGACGAGCATGCAGTTCAGGCCCAGCGGGACCCGATGCTGGCTGTCGACGTTCTCGGGCCCGACGACCGGTTCCCAGAGGACGCGCGGCACGATCCCGAAGACCGCACCTCCGTCGAGCCGCATCGTCCCGTCGGAGACGACGGCGATGTCGAAGTCGCCAACCCGGTAACGGCGGATGCCCGGCTCCATCGCAGCAAGGATACCGGCTGGGAAGGGAGAGCTCTCCGCCCGACCGGATAACGGGCCTTCGTATATCCTGGGAGCGATGGTCCACTCGTTGGTGGAAGCGTTCGAGCAGGCGATTCGGGGCCCGGACCACGCCGTCGACCTCTTCGGCGCCGCCATGGTCATCGCGAGGCTTGGGAACCCCGACCTCGACCCGGAGCCGTACAGCCGGCTCCTCGACCGCTGGGCCGAGGAGGTCCTCGACCATGCCGGCAGTCGATGCGACCCGGAGGAGCTCTGCCAGGCGATCGACTGGCAGCTCTTCCACGTGCTCGGCTTTCACGGCAACTCGCTCGACTACGGGGATCCGGCGAACAGCTACCTCGACCGGGTCATCGACCGCCGCAGCGGGATACCCATCACGCTCTCGCTCGTCTACATGGAAGTTGCGCGCCGCGTGGGGCTGCGCTGTGACGGCGTGGGCTTCCCCGGTCACTTCCTCGTCCGTTGCGGCGACCCCGCCGAGCCCATCTACCTCGATCCCTTCCACCAGGGGGTACGGCTCGATGAGGCGGAGCTCCTCGCCCGCCTCGCCGCCCTCGATTTGGGAGGAGCCTCGCCGCAGATGTACCTCTGTGCCGTGACCCGCCGGCAAATCCTGCAGCGAATGCTGGCGAACCTGCGCGCCGCCTACCGCGAGCGTTCCGACCTCCAGCGCTGGCTCATGGCCGACGAGCTCGCCATCACGCTCGAACCGTGGAACGTCTCGCTGTACGGCGAGCGTGGCATGCTCCATTACCGCCTGGGGAACTTCGAGGCGGCGCTTGCCGACCTGGAGACGTACGCCGGAGGGGTGCGGGCGGAATCGGTGCGCCCCGGCGCTCTCCGTCTCCTGGCCCACCTCCGCGCCCGCCTCGGCCGCACGGAGGAGAACCCATGACCACCCCCACCCCACCCTCCCGCACCCGCCGGAAGGAGGCCCTCCAGAGTTCCATCGCCTGGTACCTGCGCCAGCTCAGCAAGGTACTCTCGGTCCTCAGCGACGAAGAGCTCGAACGGCTCATCCCTCTCCTCACCGAACGCCGGTTCCGCGCCCGCGAGGTGCTGTTCGCCGCCGGGCAGCCCCCCGAGCGGGTCTTCCTCGTGCTGAAGGGGAGGGTGAAGCTCTTCCACATCGCCGAGAACGGCAAGGAGGTGATCGTCGACGTCGTCGGACGGGGCGGCCTCGTCGGCGATCACTCCATCGTGGAGAACGGCGAGCGGATCGCCTCGGCGCAGGCGCTGGAGGACACGGTGTGTCTCGCCATCTCCTGGGAGGATTTCCTCCACGTCCTCCAGCAGTCGCCGCGGCTCGGCCTCGCCATGGTGGAGCTGATGGCCCGCCGGCTGGCCGTCCTCCAGCGCGCCCTCACTGCCATCGTCTCGAAGCCGGTGGCCGCCCGCCTCGCCGATTTCCTCTTCGAACGGGCCGAAGGCAGCGTCATCCGTCTCGGCCTCACCCACCAGGAGATCGCGAACTCCATCGGCACCACGCGGGAGACCGTCACCGCCCTCCTCTCCCGTTTCGTGGGCATGGGAGCCATCGCTCCGGAGCCTGGAGGGTATCGGCTCATCGATCGCTCCCTGCTCGAGGACATCGCCGCCGGCGTCGTCCACGTGTCGCCTCGGCATCCGCCCCAATCGAACCCGAGGCCTGCCGCCACCTGATGGCGGGCATCACCCGACGGCCCCGCTTCCCCCGGCCCGATGGGCGGCCCGCCATCATCGCCCACGGAGCAGGGAACTCGCGCCAGGCGCTTGCCGAAGCGGTGCGCGCCGGGGCGGACTACGTCGAAGTCGACTTGTGGTTTCGGAACGGCCGCTTCGAAGCCCGCCATGAACGACGGCTGCATGGCCTTCCGCTCCTGTTCGAGCGCTGGTACCTGCGCCTTCCGCCGCGCCGTCCTGTCGGCCTCGAGGAGCTCTTCGAGCGGACCGACGGGTCGGCCGGCCTCTTCCTGGACCTGAAGAACGGCGGCACGCCGGCCGCCGACCTCCTTGCCCGTGCTGCGGGAGCGGCCCCGCCTCGGTGCCTGGTCATCTCCTCCCAGTGGTGGCACATCCTCCGCAGCGTCGGTCGTCGCCTCCCGGGCGCGGTGCTGCTCTACTCCGTCGACGCCGAACCGAAGCTCGACCTCGCCCTCTCCGTCGCCGAGCGCGACCATTTGGCGGCTGGCATCTCCTGCCGGGAGTCCCTGCTCACGCCGGCGGCAGTCGCGCGGGCGCACGAACTCGAGATGGCGGTCGTCGCTTGGACGGTCGACGCTCCCGAACGGGCTGCGGAACTGGCATCCTGGGGTGTGGACGGCATCACGACGCACCGCGTCGCCGAGCTGCGCGCCTTGTTCGATGCCGGGCCCGAGGCCAAGCGATGAAGCCGCTCGCCGTCTACGTCCACATCCCGTTCTGCTTCCTGAAGTGTCACTACTGCGACTTCAACGCCTACGGCGGACGCTCGGCGCTCGAACCGCTTTACTTCGATGCGCTCCTGGCCGACCTGGACTCCTGGCGCGACCTCCTCGGCGAACGGCGCGTGGTGTCGGTGTACTTCGGCGGCGGCACTCCCGGCGACACGCCCCCGGCGAGCCTGGCGGCGATCCTCGATGCCGTCCGCGCGCTTGCCGGCGATTGGGACCCCGATGTCGAGGTGGGCCTCGAGGCCAACCCTGCGACCATGCCCGACGGCTATCTCCCGGCCCTCGTCCGCGCCGGCTTCAGCCGCGTCTCCTTCGGGGTGCAGAGCTTCGACCCGAGCGACCTCCAGTTTCTCGACCGCTTCCACTCGCCCGAGGCTGCCGCCGCCGCGGTGCTCGCAGCCCGCTGCGCGGGGTTCGAACACGTGAACGTGGACCTCATGTACGGGCTCCCGGGCCAAACGCTCGCCTCCTGGCGGGCGACCGTGGAGCGCGCCGCCTCGCTCCCCATCGACCACGTTTCCTGCTACGCCCTCACCGTCGAGGAAGGAACGCGCCTCGCCCGTTGGGTGACGGCTGGCCTGGTTCGCCTTCCCGAGGCCGACTCCACGGCCGACCAGTACGAGCTCGCGGCCGAGCTGCTCGCCGAGCGGGGCTTCGCGCAGTACGAGCTCTCGAACTGGGCTCGCCCCGGGGGAATTTCGCGACATAATCTTTGCTACTGGACGGACGGGGAGTATCTGGGCGTCGGTGCGGGAGCCCACGGATACGTGGGGGGCGTCCGCTACGAGACCATCGCCCATCCGCGAGCGTACATCGCCGCGCTCCTGTCCAGCCGCGGTGCGGGGGCGATGTCGGGACGGCCGGCGGTGGCCCGCGGGGAGAGGCCCGGTGTCCGCACCGCCCTCCTCGATTGGGTGACGCTCCGCTTGCGCCTGGTGGAGGGATTCGGCGAGCAGGAGTTCGCCGCACGTTTCGGCCGCACGTTCGCGGAGTGCTTCGGCCCTGCGGTTGAGGAGCTGCGGGCTGCCGGCGTTCTCGATGCTACCGGCGGGCGGGTGCGCCTCACCGAGCGCGGGCGCCTCCTGCACAGCGAAGCGGTCGCCCGGCTCGCGGCGGCCCTCGATTGAGGGCGCGTCCCGACGCTGTGCTACGATGACCCCGATGCGGATTCAGCTTCGGCTGCGGCGCCATTCCCTCGCTCGTTCGAAGGAGACCGCATGACCCTCCGTTTCGAGCTGGTGGCGGAGCAGCTCCCAGGCGTGATCGCCCGCTATCGCGAGTCCGTTCGCGGTGCGGAGGCGGCGGCCGAGGCCGCCTTGCGTGCCCTTCGCAGTTGGGCGGCCGACCCCGAGGCGGGCAATCAGCGCATCGCGGCTGCGATGGAGGGGACGGCGCAGCCGTACGCCTTGTCCGCCGGAGAATCGCCTAGCGCTGCGTTCGACCCTCCGCCCTCCGAGCCCTGGACGGTCGTCGCGGCCGACGGTTCCTCCATCAGCCCCGATCGCTTCGCGCCCGTCCCCTGCTGGGTGGTCAACGTCGGGATGGTGGCGCTGCCCTACGGCCTGCCTGGCGAGCCGCTCCTCGAATCTCGGCCGACCGTCGGGCCAACCGGCGCGGGGGGCGAGGAAGCCGGCGACGACGAACCGGACGACGCCGCTCCGTCGCGCGGGGGGATCAACCTCCTCCGCGACGTAATGGAGCTCGAGGCTGTCGCCGAGCTCGCGTCCAGCCGCGTCGGCCACGGCGCCGTCATCGCCCTGCTCGATGGCACGCTCTTTCCCTGGGACCTCGACGCTCCCCAGATTCCGCAGGCGGTTCGCGACCAGCTCCGCGACCGCACCGCTCGCGCGCTCGACCGGCTCCGAGCGGCCGGACCCAGGGTGAGCCTCGGTGCGTACATCTCCGCCAGCCGTGCCTCCGACGTCGTGAACAGCCTTCGCGCCTTCGGAGCTCCCGAGGCCGAACCCCTGGGGGCCGATGCCGTCCTCTTCGCCCGTGTCCTCGGGGTGGGGCAGCGGTCCGCCATCTTCCGGGCCCGCAGCGAACGAACGCGCCGGGTGGAGCAGCAGTTCCCCGCCCACGAGGTGTGTTTCTTCTACCTCCGCATCGATGACGACCTCGCCCGGGTGGAGCTTCCCGCCTGGGCTGCCGAGCCGGCCCGCGTGGCGCGCCTCCACCGCGCTCTGCTCGACCAAGCGCGCCACTGCGGCGGCTATCCGCGCGCGCTCCAGGAGGCCCACGAGCTCGCCGTCATCTCCTCCCGCGACCGCGAGCAGTTCGCCCGCCTCCTCGAGGCGGAATCCGCCCGTGCAGGGTTCACGACCGCCCTAGCCGGCAAGCAGCGCAGCAAGCGGAGACGCGTCGTATGACTGCCTTCGAAGAGCCAGAACCCCTCCGCATCGTCGCCGCCAGCCTGCGGGCCTTCGACTGCTCCTATCCGCGCTACGTCGAGAACCCACCGCCGCTGGGGGCCATCCTCGCCGTCCGCGAAGGGCCCTGCGTCGTCTTCGGCGTGGTCGTCAACGTCGAGAGCGGACCCGAGGACCCGACCCGTCCCTTGCAGCCGCTCGGTGAGCCTGGGCAATCGGCCGCCGACGTGATGCGTGCCCACCCGCACATTCGCCAGCTCCTGCGCACGCGCGTGCGGGTGGTGGCCTGCGGGCACGCGACCGACGGGGGGCCCGTCCCGCTGCTTCCGCCGCTCCCGCCGCCCCTTCTCGCCCGTGTCGAACCGGCGACTCCCGAGGAGACGCGGGCGCTCACCGCTGGGGGGCGCTTCCTCCCCTTGCTGCTTGCCGCCTCGGAATGCGACGACGCCGTCATCGGCGCGGCCATCCGCACGGCCAGGGCTACCTTCGGAGACGACGGCCGGAGCTTCCTCGTCGAAGCAGGGAAGGAGCTCGCCCGCTTGCTCCGCGCCGAACCAGCGCGCCTCACCACCATCTTGAGGATGGCCGTATGACGAGCGATACCATCGGGGTCGTCATCGGGGGGTCCCTTACCGACACCATCCAGGTGCGCCTCCATCCCGGCGTCTCCGCGGCGCTCGGCGAGTACGTCATCGCCCCGGCCGACCCGGAGACGACCATCCTCGGCATGGTCACCAACGTCGTGCTCAAGGCCGCAGAGTCGGGCCCGGCGAACTGGCCGCCGCCACTCGGCGACGACCCCGCTGCGGCCCTCGCCCGCGAGGTGCTCCTCGACACAGGCGTGTACACCGCCATCGAGGTCACGCCCTACCTCGAGCTCCGCGCCGACGGTACCTCCTCCCGCGCCCGGCGGCTCCCCCGCCACTTCGCCCCCGCCCGCCGCGCCGACCAGACCACCGTCGACCGCGCCTTCGCCGTCGGCGACCGCGCGGCAGTGGAAGTGGGAAGCCCCCTGGGGATGGACGACCGCCGCGTGGCCGTCGACATCGAGAAGCTCTTCGAGCGCTCGGTGGGGGTATTCGGCAAGAGCGGGACGGGGAAGTCCGTCCTCACCCTCCAGCTCCTCGATGCGATGACGGCCTACTCGCGCGGCCAGGCTTCCTCCGACCGCATCGTCGCACTCGTTTTCGACATGCACGACGACTACGGGGAGTACATGAAGTTCCAGGGCGACGGCACGGGGAGGCGGCGCTCCCTCAAGGGCCTCCATCCGGAACATGTGGAGGTGTACACCGTCGACCCGGTCCGCAAGGCGGACGGGCGCATCGTCATCGGTACCGAGGACATCGAGGTCGACGACATCGAGATCCTGCGCAGCGTCGGGGACTTCACCGACCTGGCCATCGAGGCGGGGCGCGCGGCGGCCGACCGTTTCGGGAAACGCTGGGTCGACCTCCTGCTCGAGGACGAACCCTCGGCCGAAGTGGTCGCCGCGGCATGGCGCGGCGCCGAGCCGCCCGAGGAGGTGCGCTGGAGCCACGTTGCCCAGCGTCTCGGCATCCATGGGGCGAGCTTCGAAAACCTCCGCCGAGGCCTGCGGAAGATCGCCCGTCGCCCCTTCGTCGAACGAGGGAGCAGCCAGTTCAAGGGAGTGCTCGATGAGGTCGTTCGCCGGCTCCTCCGCGGCATCACGGTCGTCATCCAGTTCGGGAGAGAGGGGCGGAACCTCGACAGCTACATGTTGGTCGCGAACATGCTCTCCCGCCGGATTTGGGAGCGGTACCGCGAGGCAGTCGAAGAGGCGACCGCGGACGCCCGAAAGCCGCCGCCCAACCGGCTCGTCATCGTGATCGAAGAGGCCCACAAGTTCCTCGACCGCTCCGTTTCGGGGCAGAGCATCTTCGGCCAGATCGCGAGGGAGCTCCGGAAGTACAACGTGACCCTCTTCGTCATCGACCAGCGTCCGAGCCAGATCGACCCGGAGGTTCTCTCGCAAATCGGGACGAAGATCGCTCTCCAACTCGACAGCGAGGCCGACATCGAGGCGTTGGTCGGTGGCGTCGTCGGCCGGGCGAACCTGCGGCAGATCATCGCTACGCTCGAGAGCCAGCAGCAGGCGCTCATCTTCGGCCACGCCGTGCCGATGCCGATCCTTGTCCGCCCGCCGGAACTCTTGCCGGACCGCAAGCCGGGCGAAAACCTCCGTTCGCCCACACTGCGGGAGCGGCTCGCGGCATCCGAGCGCCCGGCCGGGGGCCTTTACGGGTAAGGACGCGTCAGGCCACCTCCGCTGCTGGCTGGCCTTCCTCCTCGGTGAGCCGCCGAAGCTTCCGCCAGAAGCGGACCAGGTCCCGGTTCTCCCATGCCACGAGGAGCTGCGAGGCCACGCCGATGCTGGAGTAGGTGCCGGCCACGATGCCCACCAGCAGCACCAGGAGGAAGTTCCGGATCGTTTCGCCTCCGATGAGCAGCATGGCGACGATGGTGAAGATCACCGTGAGCGAGGTCGTGAGCGACCGTCCCAGCGTCTCCGTGAGGCTGGCGTTGACCGCCTCCTCGAAGGGCAGGTACGGGTCGTGCTCCAGCTTCTCGCGCACGCGGTCGAACACGACGATGGTGTCGTGTACGGAGAAGCCGATGACCGTGAGCAGCCCGACGATGAAGGAGGTGTCCACCTCCGTACCGCGAACCTTCCCCAGCAGGGAGAACAGCCCGAGCACGATGAGCGCGTCGTGGACGAGCGCGATCACTGCGGCCGTGCCGTAGCGCCACGGGCGGCGCACCTTCCGGAACGCCGTCGAGATGTACACCAGGATGGCGATGGCGGCGACGGCGACGGCGATGGCCGAATACCGCCCGATCTCGGCCGAGACCGTCCCGGTCACGGTAGCGAAGTCCCGCCGCTGGACGTCGCCGAAGCGCGCCTCCAAGGCCGACTGGATCTCGTCGATCTCACCCGGCGGCACGGGGCCGGGCTCGTCGGTGAGCGCCGGGGCGCCCGCGAGGGGCTTCGTGCGGACGATGTACGTGTTCTCGCCGGCGCCTTGCACGCGTGCTTCGGGATGGCCGAGCTCCGCCAGCGCTTGCCGGAGCTCGCTCGCGCTCACCGGCCGCTCCGTGAACTCGAGGGTGAAGGTGGAGCCCGACGTGAACTCGATGCCCGCTCGCAGCGAGGGCGGAATCGCGAGCAGGACGATGGCGGCCGTGACGAAGAGCGCCGAGATGCCGAGGTACCACCACCGCTTGCCGGAGAAGTCGAACACTACTGCCCTCCCCCGGCCGGGGCAGGCGCCGGCGGGCGGCGCTTCACCTCCTCGGCGTTGAAGAGCCACCCAGCCCGGCCGACCGGCGTACCGACGACCATCTTCAGGAAGGTTCGCGTGACCGTGATCGCGGAGAACATGCTCACCAGCACGCCGATGGCGAGTGTGAGGGCGAAGCCCTTCACCAGGGCGGCGCCGAACTGGTCACCGAACCAGTACAGGATCACGCAGGTGATGAGCGTGGAGACGTTCGAATCCCGGATGGAGGGCCACGCCCGCCGGAAGCCGGTGTCGATGGCGGCGTTGAGGCTGCGGCCGCGGCGGAGCTCCTCCTTCATTCGCTCGAAGATGAGGATGTTGGCATCCACGGCCATGCCGACCGAAAGGATGAAGGCCGCGATGCCGGAGAGCGTCAGCGTCACCGGCCAGAGCTTGAACACGAGCAGCACCAGCGACGTGTACACCACGAGCGCGGCGGCCGCGAGGATGCCCGGCAGCCGGTAGTACAGGATCATGAAGAGGGCGACGGCGATCAGCCCCACTTCGCCGGCGCGCACCGTTTTCAGCACCGAATCATCGCCCAGGGTGGCGCTCACCTCGCTCGACTGCACCACGCGCAAGGGCACGGGCAAGGCGCCGGCGTTCAACTGCTTCGAGAGCTCGTTCGCCTCGGTGAAGGTCCCAAGCCCGGTGATGGAGCCTTGTTCGGCGATCACGCCCTGGACCGTCGCGTTAGAGATGAGCTGGTCGTCGAGGAAGACGAGAAGCTGCCTCCGCGGGTCGCCTTCGGGGAACTGGAGCGCGCGGGTGGTGATCTGTCGCATCAGCTCCGCGCCGACCCCCGTCGTCTCGAAGTTCACGGCGAAGGTCGCTCCCTGGCGGGTCACGTAGGTGTTGTTCTTCAGGTACTGGCCGCTCATCACCAGCGTCTGGCCGTTCACCACGCCGGTGGCGGGCACGAGGTTTCCCTGGTCGTCGTAAACCCGGAACTCCAGCTGCGCCGTCCGTCCGATGAGCCGTTCGGCGTCGGGCACGCTCATCCCCGGCACCTGAACGTCGATGCGGTTGCCGCTGGCGAGCGTGACTTCCGCCTCGCTCACGCCGAACTCGTTCACCCGCCGTTCGATCACTTCTTTCGCAACCTCGAGGGCGGCGCGGAGGTCGCCGTCGTATCCCTCCGGGGGTGCTGCCTCGAGCACGATGCGCGCCCCGCCCCGCAAGTCGAGCCCGAGACGCATCTCGCGGCGCTCGAAATCCCCGATGGCGATTCCCCGGCCCTTCGGCCAAAAGTCACCGGGGAGGTAGCGCGAAGGCTCGCCCGGCCACACGACGACGATGGCGAACGCCGTGAGGGCGAGCACGAAGAGGAAGAGCGCGACGTTGCCGGGACTACGCACGCTGGCCCACCGCCTCGTCGTTCGGCTGCAGGGCGTCGGCCTCCTCCTCGACGGTCTCCAGCGTCGAAAGGCGGCGTTCGATCGCCTCGGTCAGCGCCCGGACGCGCACCCCCGGGGCGATCTCGAGGATGAGCTCGGTGGGCCGATCGGGGAGCGAGACGACGTCGACCACTTCGGCGATGATGCCGCCGGTGGTGAGCACTTCGTCGCCGATACGGAGGCTGGCCACGGCCTTCTTCCGCTCCTTCTGCTGCTTCAAAACCGGCTGGAGGAGGATGAAGTAGAACGCTGCCACCGCCAGCACGGTGTAGAAGATGACGCTCCACATCACAGCCATGGCCCGACCTCCCAGCGGCCCGAGGCCGGCGACTCAGCCCCGGCCGGCACGGGCAGCGCCTTCACGAGCCGATGGTAGGGCAGGGTCGAGGCGCAGTCCACGCCGTCCTCACGCTCGCGGGTGCGCCTGGTCGTACTGCTTCCGCTTCTGTTGGTCGGTGAGGTGCGTGTAAATCTGGGTCGTCGAGATGCTCGCGTGTCCCAGCGTTTCCTGGACGTAGCGTAGGGGCATACCGCCCGACAGCATGTGGGTGGCGTAGGTATGCCGAAGCGTGTGGGGCGTGATCTTCTCGTCGAGGCCGGCCTCCTTCGCGTAGTTCTTCAGGATGAGCCACAACCCTTGACGAGTGAGACGCTCTCCCCGCCGGTTCACGAAGAGGGCGAGTTCCCGTCGGTTGCGCACCAGACGGGGGCGCACGTGGAACATGTAGTGCCGGAGCTCGTCGACAGCGCGGGGCGGGAGCGGCAACACTCGCTCCCGGTCGCCTTTCCCCACCGAGCGCACGGTCACCGGGTCGCTCTCGAGGGCGACATCGGTCACGTCGAGGGCCACCAGTTCGCTTACGCGCAGGCCCGTGGCGTAGAGCAGTTCGAGCATCGCCTTGTCGCGCCGCGCCTCCGGCGTGTTCCGCTTCGCCGGCTGCTCCAGGAGCTCGTCCACCTCCTCCGGCGTCAGAGCCCGCGGCAGAGCCTTGCCCACCTGCGGCGACTTCAGCTGTTCCGTCGGGTCGCGGTCGATGATGCCCTCGGCGGCCAGGAAAGCGAAGAAGGACTTCATCGCCGCCACCTTTCGGGCGATGGTTGAGTCCTTGTAGCCCTTTTCCCGCAAGACGGCCACATATCCCGTTAGCTCATCGGTGGTGAGGTCGTCCCAGCGGCGCTGCTTCGCGCCATCCAAAGCCGAGACATAATCGCTGAACTGTCGCAGATCGTTCCGATAAGCCGAAATAGTGTTATCCGAGGCGTTCTTCTCCACGGCGAGGAAGTTGAGGAACTGGGCGATCTGCTCGTCCATTCTCCGTCACCTCGTTCGGCGGGTACCGCGTCGCTCCGGGGCGGCGCCATTCTATGAGCCGGCACCGGGCTCGTCCATGGCCTCGCCGCGCGATTTTCGTGAAGATTTTCTCGCTCGCGGCCGCGGCAGCTCCGACTCCATAGTGGGCCTGCCGCGCCGAACGGGGAACTCCTCCCGGGCTCAGCGCCCGCATCATCGGAACTTCCCATGCGCGCCTTCGAGGAATCCGCACTACGATGGGCCGCCGCAGGCGAGCCCGGTCAGCGCCTCGGCCATCGCTCCGCCCACGCTCCGGGCGGTGCTCGCCGGCTCCTCCTCCGAGACGGTGGTTTGGGCGGGCGGCTGGGGCACGGCCACGACGACGCGGAGGGTGTCGGGGGCCGGGCGGAACTGCGTCCAGGCTGCCAGCGGTAGCGCCGCCACCACGAACGGCACGAGAATGGCTGCCGCCAACCGTGCTCGTCGCATCGTCGCCTCCCTCGTGGGAGCTCGCGACTATGCTACCGCGCTCGTCAAGCCCCCGGCCCTGCCGTGCCCGGCTCCCGCCGTTCCGCCGCAACAAGCTCCAGCTTCGTGACCTTCCACTGCCCGGCTACCTGGAGCCAGGTGGCGTCGAGGACGGCGCGTCCCGCCGCTCCTTCGAAGGTCACGCGGAAAACCGGCGCGTCGTCCGTCCCGCCGGCGTCCTCCACAGTGAAGCGCTCGACAGCCGGCACCGACGCCAAAGGGCCGCCCGCACCGGGGTTCGCCTGCATGAACTGCTGCAGCGCTTCTGGGAGGATGTCCACCAGGACCGAGGCGAGGTTACCCGCGGCGGCGGACGCCGCCAGGCGTTCCGCCGCCGCCCGCGCCTCCTCTCGCGCCATCAGCTCCGCTCTGCCAGGTCGTCGATCTGCCAGCGGTCGCCGACCTGCACCCACTTGCTCCAGATGGTTCGGCTCCCGTTCGGCCCGCTGTAGGTGATCTCCAGCTCGTCGTTCCCGAGCTCCTTGATTTCGAACGACGTCGCTGTCATGGGATTGGCTGCCAGGGCCATCGCCTTCGTCAGACCGCTGGGCGTGAAATCACCCATGAGGGCGGCCATGTTGCCGGCGATGATGTCCCGGGCATGCCGTTCGGCCGTCTCGCGAAGCGTTGCCATCCAGATGCTCCTTTCCGGTCGGTAAATTCAGGCGGCAGCATACCTGCACACGGAGCACGCTTCAAGGGTGAACCGCATCCCGCTCGCTGTTCGGCCCGCTCGAACGGCCTCGCGTCGCCCGACTCCTTCCCTCCTATTGGCGCCCGTTGCCGAAGGCCACCGTCACCGTTTGCCCGCTTCCGATGGTGATGGTCAGCGGGTTCGGGGTCGTCGCGAACCAGCCCGGCTGGCCGACCTCCGACACTGTGTACGTCCCAGGTGCCAGGTTGACGCACGCCGTACCGTTCGGACCCGTGGTCAGCTGGCCCAGGGGTGCGCTCCCCTGGCTGACAGTGAAGCTCCACCCCGGCAGGAACGGCTCGTTCGCGTTCTGGGTGCCGTTCTGGTTCACGTCGTAGAACTTCTGGATGCAGAGCGTCCCGTCCACGGGCGGTGGCGTTGGGGTCGGCGTCCACGCGGGGGTCGGCGTCGGCGTAGGTGTCGTCGGCGTGGGTGTTGCCGTTGGCGTCGGGGTCGGGGTCATCGTGGGTGTGGGCGTGGTGAGCACGACGGAAGGCGGCGGGGTGGGCGTCGCTTTCGGCGAAGTCGGTGTCGGAGTGGCCTTCGGCGGCATCGCCGTGATTGCCAGCGTCGGAATGGGCGGAAGCGTCGGGGTCGGCGTCGGCGTGCCCTTCGGTGGCACGGCCGTGGCTCCCCCGGTGCCCAGCGTTGGAAACGGCGGCACTGCGGTCGCCGTCGACGCCGCGGGTTTGCACTTACCGCTCGGCCCGGCCTGGTAAATCGCCTGGATTTCGCTCGCGCTCAGCGCCCGCTTGTAGAGCGAAAGCTCGTCCAGCCCGATCGTCGCGCCGTAGGTGCCCACGTCGAGCGGCTCGGTGTTGTTCAGGTCCCCGGTGAAGAACGCGGTGGCGGTGCCCGTTCCCGTCGGCTGGCCATCGAGGTACCACCGCACCACGTCTGTGTTCCGGTCGACGGTCACCGCCAGGTGGCGCCACCCGCCGGTTGCGAACGGGGCGCTGTGAGGGGGCGGCGTCAGGTTCGTTCCGCTCTTGAACAGGTACGCCTGACCGCCCCACGTTGCGAGCAAGTATCCCACCGGGTAGGGGAAGGCAATCTTGCGGAGGATAACGGACTGCGACGATGAGGTGTCGGAGCGCTGCACCCACGTCTCGATGGTGAAGCTACCGGTACCGAGCTGAAGGTCTCCTTGGGAGGGCGTGTCCCCGAACGCCCCCGACGCCCCCAGCTCCCAGGACCCGCCGACCTTCCCCGGTATCGGCAGGACCGCGCCCACGAAGGTCAGGTCGTTCGGGAACCCGGCGATGTCGTGCGCCACGCTCCCCGAGGTCTCGTCGAACGGCCACCAAGCGACCAGGTCGGATGGAGGCGGCACGCACGCTGTTTGCGGCGGGCCGCTTCCACCCCAACAGGACGCCGCCAGCACGATCCCTCCCACGAGCACCACCAGCGCCGCCCGTGCGACTACCCCGTCCCTCACGCTCTCTTCTCCTTGGGTGGATGCAGCGAAGGCGGTGCTGCTCCTCCGCTTGAGACGTAGACAGTTCGCCGTGCCAATGCTTACAAGGTCGCCGAGGGTTGTCCATTGCGAGCGTGAGGGAGGCTCGCACGAAGCCTCCTGGCAGAGGGGATGCATCCACGGCTGCGTGTCAGGGGAAAGCCGCCACCGCGCGTGTCGGGCGGTGACCGATGGCCGTCACGGTTCGACGAGGCGCAACCACCGGCGCTTGCCCACCTGCACGACGCTTCCGGGCTTCGCCGTGGCTCCCTCCTCCGCCACCTGGCCGTCGACCGTGACCGCGCGCTGTTGGAAGAGGCGCTTCGCCTCGCGCTTCGAGGGAGCCAGCCCCGCGGCAACGATGACCTCGAGCAGCGTCTCCGTCCCGCGTACGGGGAACGTCGGGGCATCCTCCGGGACTTCCTTCCGCTGCACCGTCCGCTCGAAGTAGGCTTCGGCGCGACGGGCTGCCTCCTCGCCCCAACACTCGGCCACGATCGTCCGCGCCAACCGCTTCTTCTCCTCCATCGGGTTCCGCTCGCCCTTGCGGAGCCCTTCGATGATCGAGGCCACGAGCGCGCGGTCGAGGTTTGTGGCCAGCACGAAGTAGTCGGGCAGGACCTCGTCGGGCAGCGACATCACCTTCCCGTACTGCACCTCGGGCGGCTCGTCGATGCCGATGTAGTTGCCGGCCGACTTCGACATCTTCGTCTTCCCGTCGGTGCCCACGAGGATGGGCAGCGTGATCGGCACGTGGGGCCGCTGCCCCGCATCCTCCTGGATCTTCCGCCCTGCCATCAGGTTGAAGAGCTGCTCGGTGCCGCCGATCTGGACGTCGCAGGCCAGGGCGTAGGCGTCGTACCCCTGCATGAGTGCGTAGAGGAATTCGTGCAGGAAGATGGCGTCCCCCGCCTCGAACCGCTTGCGGAACGTCTCCCGCCGCAGCATCTCGGCGACCGTGAATTTCGAGGTGAGGCGGATGACGTCGAGCAGCTTCAGGTCGGCCAGCCACTCCGAATTGTGGCGCACCTCCGTCCGTCCCGGGTCGAGGAACTTCGCCGCCTGCTCGAAGTACGTCGCCTCGTTCCGTTTCACCTCCTCGGGGGTGAGCATCGGACGGAGCTTGTTCTTGTCGCTCGGGTCCCCGATGAGGGCGGTGTAATCCCCGATGAGGAAGATCGCGTGGTGCCCGAACTCCTGGAACTGCCGCAGCTTCCGCAGCGGCACGGTGTGGCCGAGCGTCAGCGAGCTGGCCGTCGGGTCGACCCCCAGGTAGACGCGCAGCGGGCGATCCTCCTCGAGCCGCTCGCGCAGCTCCCGTTCGAACACGGTGTACAGATGGGGGTCGCCGTAGTCGACGCCGCTCATCAGGACGAAGAGCTGCTCGTCGACCGGTGCCATTCGCCGGCGCGCGCTCACCGGAGCACCTCGCGCACGCGCGTCACGTCGCGGGCGATCTGCTCGCGCAGCTCGTCGATGCTGCCGAACGCTCGCTCCTCCCGAATGCGCGTCACGAGCTCGATGGCGATCCGATGGCCGTACAGGTCGCCCTCGAAGTCGAGGATGTGGGTCTCGATGGTGATGTGCCCGGGCTCGAAGGTGGGGCGGCGGCCGATGTTGGTGGCACCGGGCAGTCGCATCTCGCCCACGCGCACCCAAGTGGCGTAGACGCCGAGCGCGGGCAACGCACGGTCGGCGGCGATGGAGATGTTCGCCGTCGGGAAGCCGAGCGTTCGCCCTCGCTCGTATCCCCGTACCACGGGGCCCGACAGCTCGTAGTAACGGCCGAGGAGGCGCGTGACCCGCTCCATGTCGCCTGCCTGGAGGGCCGCTCGAATCGCCGAGGAGGAGCACCGCTCCCCTTCGACCATCAGTGGCGCGATCTGGATGACGTCGAACCCGAGGGCCGCGCCGAGCCGCCGCATCCGTTCCGGGACATCTCTCGGTGCACCCCGCCCGAAGGCGGCGTCGGGTCCGAGCACCATCAGCCGCATCTGCAGGCTCTCGACGAGGGCCGCCGCCAGCTCTTCGGCTTCGACCTCGGCCACTTCGGAGGTGAACGTGAGCGGAATGACCCATTCCGCCCCCGCGGCGCGGAGGAGTTCGATCCGCTGCTCGAGCGAGGTGAGGTAGCTGGGCTGGAAACGAGGGTTCAGCACCGTTCGGGGGTGCGGATGGAGGGTGATGACACCCGGCGCGAGCCCCCGGGCCTGGGCCTCCTCCCTCAACCGCTGGAGCAGGGCGCGGTGGCCGAGGTGGACGCCGTCGAGCACGCCGATGGTGAGCGCGGTCGGACGGCCTGGAGCGCCGCTCTCGAGCTGGTGCCGGGTGAGTGCTGGGATCGCCATACGCGGTGTTCGAGAACGCCTTTCGCCACCAAGCCTACCAGCGTGCCCAGCGACGAGGAATCGAGCCGGGCGACCAGGACGGTCGTTCGGCGAGCGCCCCGGCGGAGGTCAGGCGTGCGCCGGCTGCAGTGACTCGGCCGCCACCAGCTCGATGTCGCCCCAGAGCCGCTCTTGCCGCACCTCGCAGGCACCGCTCTTCCACAGCTCCAGCACGGCGAAGAAGGAGACGATGACCTCGAGCCGCGTGCGCGCCTCGGCGACGAGCGCCCGGAAGGAGAGGCGCCCGAACCGCATCAGCCGGTCGCGAATGTCGGCCAGACGCTGAGCGAGCGTTACGGGGTCCCGGCGGACCACTCCTCGGGGGACTGCGGCGGCCGGCCTCCGGTTCAGCACCTCGAGCATGATCTGCCGCAGCCGTTCGAGGGTCACGCCGTCCAGGCCTGGCCCCGGGGGAAGCTCCGGCGGTGGCGCTTGTCGCGGATACACCCGCAAGCCGGCCGCCTGCCGGCGGGCAAGCTCCTCGGCCGCCTGGCGGAAACGGCGGTACTCGTGGAGGAGCCCCACGAGCTCCTCGCCGACGGCGTCGTCCTCGAGGGAGGCGGGCGCGCTGCTGCCCTCGGCCGCCGGCCTCGGCAGCAGCGCGCGCGATTTCAGGTACAAGAGCTTCGCGCCGATGGCGACGAATTCGGCGAGGGCGTCGGTGTCCACGCTCCCGTCCCGGTGGATCGCCGCTAGGTACTGGTCGGCGACGGCGACGAGCGACACCGCCGTGATGTCGAGGTCGTTCCGCTCGATGAGGTGCAGCAGCAGTTCGAGCGGACCTGCGAAAACGGGCAGTCGTATCTCCGGCATGACCTCCGACGAGCTGCCCTCACCCCGCCACGGGGCGCTCGCCCGAACGGCCTCTCGGCCCTCGTCGACCCTATCCGGCAGCAGGCGCACCCACCAGGGGGAGCGGCCTCTCGACCGCTGCCGCGATCGGGGCGACGGCACGCATCATCTCCGCGAACCGCTCGAATGTCAACGACTGGGCGCCGTCGCTCAGCGCCTGTTCGGGGTTCGGATGGACCTCCACCATCAGCCCGTCGGCGCCTGCAGCGATGGCTGCCATCGCCACCGGCTTCACGAGCGCCCACTTCCCCGTGCCGTGGCTCGGGTCGGCGATGATGGGCAGGTGGCTGAGCTCCTTCACCAGGGGGATGGCGTTCACGTCGAAGGTATTCCGGTACGAGGTCTCGAAGGTGCGGATGCCCCGCTCGCAGAGGATCACTCGCGGATTCCCCTGGGAAAGGATGTACTCCGCGGCGAGCAGCCACTCCTCGATGAGCCCCGATAGCGCCCGCTTCAGCATGACCGGCTTGCCGATCCGCCCCACCTCGTCGAGGAGCATGAAGTTCTGCATGTTCCGGGCGCCGATCTGGAGGATGTCGGCGTACTCGGCCACGAGCTCCACGTCGCGGACGCTCATGACTTCGGTGATGATGGGCAGGCCCACTTCGTCGCCCGCTTTCCGCAGCAGTTTGAGGCCTTCGACGCCGAGCCCGCGGAAGGAGTAGGGAGAGCTGCGCGGTTTGAACGCCCCACCGCGGAGGATGTTCGCGCCCGCCGCTTTCACGGCCCGCGCCGTGGCCATGAGCTGCTCCTCGCTCTCGATCGAACAGGGCCCGGCCATGATGGCGAGCTCGGGGCCACCGATGCGGACGCCTTTGCCGACGTCGATGACGGTGCCACCGGGACGGAACTCCCGCGCCACGAGCCGATACGGCTTCGTCACGCGGTGCACCGACTCCACGTGCGGCAGCGTTTCGAACATGTCCTGCAGTTCGGGGGCATCGGGACCGATGACGCCGATGATGCGCCGCTCCGTCCCTTCGGAAAGGTGCGCCTGACGGCCCGTGGCTTCGATACGGGCGATGATGTATTCGACGTCCTCGGGGGTGGCCTCCGGGCTCAGCACGATGATCATGTCTCCATCACTCCTTCGCTGAAGGTTCGCACGATGCGGTGCCATCGAGATCGGGGCGAAGGACGCGCGCCCCGCGCAGGTAGACGTGGCGGATGTCATGCGGGCTCTTCTCCGTGTTCACGTGGAGGAGGATCCGCAGGCACATGCGCAGGCTCCCGGGCACGTCCATCTCGTGGGAGCACATGAGGGGCACGAAGGTCCAGCCCATCTGCCGGGCGGCGACGGCTGGGAACTCCGCGTTCAGGTCGGGCGTCGTGGTGAACCACGCCGAGGCGATGTCCTCGGGCGTGATCCCGTTCGCCTCGACCATGACCTGGAGCAGCTCGCGCGTCGCCTCGATGATCGCTTCGCGCGTGTTCTGCGGGACCGTCGTGGCGCCACGGATGCCACGAACCGGCATGGCGGTTCACTCCTCCTTCGTGAATGCCTGGGTCGGGGTTGGAAATGCAGCCTTAGCCGAGGAGCCCAAAGCCCCCGGCCGCTGGGCACCCGTACTCCCGGCCCACGCGCTCGGCGGCGCCCTCACGGCGTCCCGCCCAGTCGCGATGGGCCGTCTCCATCTGCCCTCCGGCGGCCGGTGACATCCTCCACGTACTCCTGCAGGCGGGCGGCACGCTGTTCCGCGTCCGCCGCGTCGATGGCCGCTAGTATAGCAGAGCCGACGACAACCGCATCTGCGAGCTCCCCCACCCGGACCACGTGTTCCCGGCGGGAGATCCCGAAGCCGACCGCGAGCGGGAGCGTCGTCTGCCGCCGTACCCGGGCCACGAACTCCGGCAGTTCCGGAGGTAGCGACTCCCGTGCCCCGGTGACCCCCGTCACGCTCACGCAGTACAGGAAGGCATCGGTCACCGAGGCGAGGAGGGGGATCCGCGCGTCTGGGGTCGTGGGCGCTGCCAGGGGAATGAACCGCCGCCCGTAGGCGCGGCAGGCGCCGAGGAAATCCCCTGCTTCTTCCGGCGGGAGGTCGACGACGATGAAGCCGTCGACGCCGGAGTCGCGAGCGCGTGCCGCCGTCCGCCGCTCGCCGTAGGCCAGCACGGGGTTGTAGTAGCCCATGAAGATGAGCGGGAGCCGAAATCCGGCGGTCCGGGCCTCCTCGGCGAAGCGGAAGCACTCCTCGATGGTGACTCCTTGGGCCAGCGCGACCTCGTTCGCACGCTGGATGGTCGTACCGTCGGCCAGCGGGTCGCTGAACGGGACTCCGAGCTCGACGATGTCCGCTCCCCCGGCCTGGAGGGCGAGCAAGAGCGGAACGGTGTCGGCCCGGGTCGGATATCCGGCGGTGAGGTAGGCGATGAAGGCCGGGCGCCCCTCGCCCTTCGCCGCTTCGATGGCCGACCGGAGACGGTTCTCCTCGCTCACGTCGCGACCCCCAACGCCAGCAGGGCGAAGCTGACGGCGTTGAAGCACAGATGCATCACGATGCTCGCCCAGAGCGAGCCTGTGCGCCAGAAGAGCCAGGCGAGAAGCACGCCCACGCCCCAGAAGGGGAGGAAGCTCCCGGGGTCGAGGTGGTTCGCCGAGAAGATGGCGCCCGAGAGGAGGGCGGCGGGCCAGAACCCCCACCGCCGCGCCAGCCCCCCGAACACGTACCCCCTGAACAGCAGCTCCTCCGCCACCGGTGCACCGACCACGGCCGCGGCTCCGGCCAACGCCAGGGTGGACGCCTCCCGGGTGATCTCCCACGGCACGGTGCTCTCCGGGACGAGCGCGTCGAGCCCGTAAGCTTCGGCGAGCAGGCTGTAGGCCACGACGCCGGTGTACGCGCCGACGGTCGCTACCGGTGCCATCCACCAGGTCGACCGGGGGAACCGGTGCAGCCCGAGGCCGCGCCACAACGCCCGCGGGCTTCGGGCCACGGCCAGCGCGCCGATCCACACGATTCCGACGTGGTAGACGAGGGTGAAGGCGAAGCCGATGCGCAGCGTGTTCTGGTCGGCCAGGAGGTGGGGCACGGCCGGGCGAGGCTCACCGGCTGAGAGCGCGGCGAGGAGACGGTCGGCGTACTCGGCGACCGACGCGGACTTCACGAATACGTCTCCGACGTCTCGGGCCTGCAGCGCATATCCCAGCGCCTCCGCGGCGATGGCCGTCGCGGCCGAGGTCGCGGCGTACCAGGCCAACCCGATGCCCAGGGCGATGAAGGCGCCGGCGAGCCCCCACGTGACGGGCAGGCGGCGCGCCTCCCCCGCCGTTGCCGGTGGTGTTTCCGTGCTCAGAGGGTCACCCCCAGCGCCTCGGCGACCGTGTGCATGTCCTTGTCACCACGCCCGCTCAACCCGATGAGGATGTCGCGACCCGGACCCAACTCCCGCGCCAACTGGATGGCCCAGTAGACGGCGTGCGCCGGCTCCAGCGCTGGAATGATGCCCTCGGTCCGAGTCAAGGCGAGGAAACCCTCCAGCGCCTGACGGTCGTCGACGGCGACGTACTCCGCTCGTTCGCTCGTCTTCAGCCAGGCGTGCTCCGGACCGACACCGGGGTAATCGAGGCCGGCGGAGATACTGTGCGTGGGAAGGATCTGCCCCCACTCGTCCTGGAGCAGGTACGTCTTCGTCCCGTGCAGCACGCCCGGCCGGCCGGCGACGAGGCTGGCGGCATGCTTCCCCGAACGCAGTCCTTCGCCGGCCGCCTCGACGCCCACCAGCCGCACCGGGTCGTCGAGGAAGGGGTGGAAGAGACCGATGGCGTTGCTGCCGCCCCCTACGCAGGCCACGGCGGCGTCGGGCAGCTTCCCTGCCTGCTCCAGCATCTGCGCCCGCGCCTCCCGCCCGATCACGGATTGGAAGTCCCGCACGATGGTGGGGAATGGGTGGGGTCCGATGGCCGACCCGATGACGTAATGGGTGGTGCGAACGTTCGTCACCCAATCCCGCATCGCCTCGTTGATGGCGTCCTTCAGCGTGCGGGAGCCGCTCTCCACCGGGACGACGGTGGCGCCGAGCATCTTCATACGGAAGACGTTGAGGGACTGGCGCCGCACGTCCTCGCTCCCCATGTAGACGACGCATTCGAGGCCGAGCATGGCGCAGGCCGTGGCGGTCGCCACCCCGTGTTGCCCCGCCCCGGTCTCCGCGATGATGCGCCGCTTGCCCAACCGCTTCGCCAGCAGCGCTTGCCCGAGGGCGTTGTTGATCTTGTGCGCTCCCGTGTGGGCGAGGTCCTCCCGCTTCAGCCAGATGCGGGCGCCGCCGCACTCCTCCGTCAGCCGGCGGGCGAAGTAGAGGGGCGTGGGCCGACCGACGTACGTCCGCAGCAGCTCTTCGTACTCCTGCTGGAACGACGGGTCTTCCTTCGCCTCGAGGTAGGCGGCTTCCAGCTCCTCGTGGGCCGCGACGAGGGTCTCGGGGATGTAGCGGCCGCCGAAGTCTCCGAATCGGGACGGAACGCGTTCCTGGTTCATGCCGGCCCTCCCTTCGCCGCTCGGACGAAAGCGCGCATCAGCGCGGGGTCCTTTCGGCCCCCGGATTCGACCCCGGAGCTGACATCGACGCCCCAGGGAGCGAGGTGGGCGATGGCCTCGCCGACGCTCTCCGGTGTGAGGCCGCCCGCCACCATCACCGGCACCTCGGCGGCCACGAGCGAGGCCGCCGTCCAGGGGAACGGCCTCCCCGTGCCGCCCCGCCGCTCGCGGTCGGCCGTGTCGAGGAGCACCAGCGCCGCCGGCACGGAGAGAGCCCGTTGGGCCACCGCCTCCGGATCGTCCGCATCCCCGACGTGGACGGCGCGGATGACCGGGAGCTCCACCTGGTCGGCGGTGCGGTCGTCGGCCTCGCCTCCGGAAAGCTGCACCAGGTCGAGGGGTACGGCCGTTGCGGCTGCTGCCACCACTTCCGGGGGTTGGTCGGCGAACACCCCGACGAACAGCGGGCGGTGCCGGAACAACGCCTCGTCGATCGCGTCGGCCCAAGCGCGGAGCGCGTGTCGCGGCGAGAGCTCGCCCCGCGCCGGCCCGACGATGCGCCGCGGCCCCGTGCCCGACGTTCGGGAGCGGATGGCTTCGACGATGGCCCGTGCCTGGGCGATGTCGACCCGGCGGCGGGATTCGGCGAACACGATGCCCACGAAGTCGGCCCCCGCCTCCGCCGCTGCCAGCGCCTCCTCCGGAGTGCGCACCCCGCAGATCTTCACCCGCACGCTCATCCCATCACCGGCACGGCAGCGAATTCACGGATGAGCGCACCGGGGTCCTCGGCGCGCATCAGCGCCTCGCCCACCAGCACCGCCTCGGCGCCGGCGCGCGCGAAGCGCTCGACATCTTCGCGTCGCTCGATGCCGCTGAGCGCGGCGAGGAGCGCCCCCGGCGGCCGCTGTGCCGCCAGGCGCTCCGTCGTCGCGAGGTCCACGCGGAAGTCGTGGAGGTTGCGGTTGTTGATGCCGACGAAGCGGGCACCAGCGGCAGCGGCGCGCTCCATCTCCGCCCCGGAGTTCACCTCCACCAGCGCTTCCATGCCGTAGGCCCGCGTCTCGGCGAGCAGCTCGCGCAGGGCTGCATCGTCCAAGCAGGCGACGATGAGGAGCACCGCATCGGCCCCGGCAGCCCGTGCCTCGGCCACCTGGTATGGGTCGAGGATGAAATCCTTTCGCAGAAGGGCGGGCCGCTCGGCTCCGAGCGGCTCCAGCGCGGCACGAGCTCGCTCCAGGTCAGCCAGGCTCCCCTTGAACCAGTGCGGCTCCGTCAGGACCGAGATGACGGCCGCCCCTGCGGCGGCGTACCGCCGCGCCTGCTCGGCGGCGTCGATGTCCGGGGCGATGTCCCCCCGGCTTGGGGAGGCGCGTTTGATCTCCGCCATCACGGCCATGCCGCCGCCCCGTCGCAGCCGCGCGACGATGTCGAGCGGCGGCGGCGCTTCGGCGGCGGCGCGCTCCACCGCTGCTGGCGGCCGCCGTGCCTTCGCTTCCTCAAGGTCGAGGCGCCGCCGGGCGACGATACGTTCGAGGATCGACCCCTCAGCCATCGGCCAGCTCCCGGGAGCGCCGAACGTACGTCTCCAGTACGCGGCGGGCGGCTCCCGAGGCGAGCGCCTCCCGGGCGAGGTCGGCTCCCGCCCGGAGGTCGCCCACCATGCCGGCGGCGTAGGCGGCCATCGCCGCGTTCATCACCACGAAATCCCGCACCGCCTCGTTCGCCTCGCCGGCCACCAGAGCGCGCAGGGTGGCCGCGTTCTCCGCTGCGTCACCGCCCTTGACCGCGGCCAGCGGATGCGCGGGCAGTCCGAACGATTCCGGAGCCACCTCGAATTCGGTCACTCGGCCGTTCTCGACCAGCCAGCACCGGGTTGGTGCCGAAGGGCTCACTTCGTCGAGGCCGTCCTCCGAGTGGACCACGATGGCCCGCTCGATTCCGTTGACCGCCAGCGCCTCCGCCACGAGGGGGGCGAGCGGCCGCGCCCCCACTCCGGTGAGCTGCGCTCTCGGCCGTGCCGGGTTCGTCAGCGGACCGAGGACGTTGAAGACGGTGCGGAACCCGAGTTCCCGACGTGGCCCCGCGACGTGCCGCATCGCCGGGTGGAAGCGCTGGGCGAACACGAAGCAGAAGCCGCACTCCTCCAGGAGGCGGGCGACCGCGTCCGGTCCCAGGTCGATGCGCGCCCCCAGCGCCTCGAGGATGTCGGCGCTCCCGCAGCGGGAGGACATCGCCCGGTTCCCGTGCTTCGCCACCCGGGCGCCCGCGGCGGCCAGGACGATCGCCGCCGCCGTCGAAACGTTGAACACGGCCGCGCCGTCACCACCCGTCCCTACGACGTCGACGGTACCGTTCACGGGAATCGCTTCGGCGTGGGCCCGCATCACCCGGGCACAGGCCGCCACCACTTCGGGCGTTTCCCCCCGGAGCCGGAGCGCGGTCAGGAAGGCGCCCACCTGTGCCGGCGTCGCTTCGCCACGCATCATCTCCTCCATCGCGCGCTCCGCGAGCGACGCGGTGAAGGGCTCGCCTTCGACGAGGGCCCGGAGTACCTCCTGCATCACCATCGCCCGCCCCGCATCTCGAGGAAGTTCTGCAGGCACTCCTTCCCGTACTCGGTCGCGATGGATTCCGGGTGGAACTGCACGCCCTCGACCGTGTACTCCCGGTGCCGCACCCCCATGATGACGCCGGACTCCGAACGCGCGCTCACCTCCAGCACGGGCGGCTGCGTCTCGGGCACCCCGGCGAGGGAGTGGTACCGGACGGCTCGGAAGCCGTTCGGGATCCCGCGGAAGACCCCCTTTCCGTCATGGAAGATCCGCGAGGTCTTGCCGTGCTTGATTTCGCCCGCACCGGCGACGCGCCCGCCGAAGGCCTCGTAGATGCACTGGTGCCCGAGGCATACCCCGAGGATGGGCACCTTGCCGGCGAATTCGCGGATGACGTCCATGGAGATCCCCGCGTCCTCAGGGCCTCCCGGGCCGGGCGAGATGACGACGCGCTCCGGTGCCAGCGCGCGCAGCTCCTCGATCGTCACCTGGTCGTTGCGGAAGACGACGACCTCGGCGCCAAGCTCGCAGAGGTACTGGTACAGGTTGTAGGTGAAGCTGTCGTAGTTGTCGATGAGCAGGGTCGTCATCCGTCGAGCCGCTCCTCACTGCGGAGGTCGTCGGCGATGTGCCGCAAGGTGGAGGCCAGCTCTTCCGGCGTGAACCCGTATCCTCGCCGGTCGAGGCGGAATTTGGCCGCCAGGTACTCCGGGTCGAACGACGCCGGCGAGCTCAGGTCGAGCGGGTAGGCCGTGCCCGGCTCGCCGAGGAGGGCGACGAGGAAGTACCCGTCGCCCGCGCCACGTGTGAAGGCCGCCGTCTCATCGAGCAGGGGCACGAGCATGACGTCCACGCTCCCAGCGCGGTAGAACCGCACGCCGACGTGTGTGACGCGTTTGTCGCGCAGTTCCGTCATCACCGCCCGTGCTCCTTCCGGCGGCGCCGTTCGCGTTTCCGCTCGAATTCGGCGACGACCTCCTCCATGATCGGCCAGGCCTCCAGCGCCGCGGGGAAGCCGCTGTAGGCGGCCACGGTTCGGAGCGTCTCGGCCAGCTCCTCGCGAGTTGCGCCGTGGTTCAGCGCACCTTTGAGGTGCGCCCGCAGCGCCGTCGGGCGGCCCTGGGTGGCGAGCATCGCCACCACCAGGAGGCTCCGCGTCTTCCGGTCGAGCCCCGGCCGCGCCCAGATGTCGCCGAAGGCGAAATCGACGATGTCGTCGGCCAGCTCCCGGTAATCGCGCTTCAAGAGCCGGTAGGCTGCTGCCGGGTCGCCGCCCATCAGCGTCCGCGCGACATCCAATCCCGCCTGGCGCCGGTCCGCTGTTGGGCTGGAGCTCGCCGGGGGTGCGGCGTCGCTCCCTCCGGCCAGGAAGTTGGCGAAGTCGGCCGCAATGCGTTCGGTGTCGTCGGTGCGCTCGCAAAGCCCGAACGCGGCCATCACGGCCTCGCGCACGGGCGCTGCCATCGCCAGGCGGGGGAGTTCCTCGGCTGGGAACCATGCGCCTTCGCCGCCGGCTGGCGGCCGCGGTTCGCCGTTCCACTGGACGGGCAGGTACAGGTTGTAGACGATGCGCTGGCCGGCAGCTCCGGCGAAGAACAGCGTTTCGAGAAAGCTCCCGGCCGGGTCGGGCACCTCGACCCCCTGGGCGGCGAGCAAGCTGGCCATGGCCGCATCGACGTCGTCGTGCTCCTCGCCGAACGGGCCGCCGGGCAGGTCCCATGCGCCGCTGCCGTCCCGCACGAGCCACAGCTCGCTGCCTCGGGCAAGGATGACGCCGATGCGGATCTCCTGATTCATGTCGTCCTCAACGCCTGCATCGTCAGTACGCTCAGCAACAGGATGCGGAGCGAGGTCGGAAGCGTCACCTCGGAGAGTTCGTTGCTGCTCACCCATCGCCCAGCGCTCTCCGGCACCTCGCCGTCCCATTCCCAGACGGTGTAGAACCCCGAGAAGTAAGGCCGGTCGTCACCCGGCGCCTGGTAGTCGAACGCGCCCTGCGCCCAGATCGTCCGGGCGACGATGCCGAGCTGGTCGAGCAGGTGCCCGCGGAGCTCGACCTTCCGGTCTTCGGCCAGCGGACGGAACTCACCCCCAGGAAGTCCGAACGCCTCGCCGCGGCGGAGCAGGAAGGCGCGGCCCTCCCGAACGAGGATGCCGTACACCCGTTCCGGCCGGTCGTCGCGCATCGTCAGTACCCCAGGCTCCCTGTTGGCTGTTCGGCGGCGGCCAGCTCCGCCCGGTCGATGGCCCGAAGGAGCGCCCGCAGCTTCGCCATGCTCTCCTGGTACTCCGCCTCCGGGTCCGAATCGTAGACGATACCCCCACCTGCTTGCAGGTAGGCGACGCCGTCCTTCACGACCATGGTGCGGATGGCGATGCAGGTGTCGAGGCTGCCGGCGAAGCTCGCGTATCCCACCGCACCGGCGTACAGGTAGCGCCGCTCCCCCTCCAACTCGGCGATGATCTCCATCGCCCGCACCTTGGGCGCGCCGCTCACGGTACCGGCAGGGAAGATGGAGCGGAAGGCGTCGTAGATGGTGCGGTCGGGCCGCAGTCGCCCCGTCACGTGGGATACGATGTGCATCACGTGCGAGTAGCGCTCGATGTGCATCAGCGATTCGACGCGGACCGTGCCGGGGATGGCCACGCGGCCGACATCGTTCCGCCCCAAGTCGACGAGCATGATGTGCTCCGCCCGCTCCTTTTCGCTGGCCAGCAGCTCCGCCTCCAACCGGGCATCCTCTTCGGGTGTGGCGCCGCGGGGCCGCGTGCCGGCGATGGGGTGGGTCGTGACAACCCCTTCCTCGACCCGCACCAGCAGCTCCGGCGAGGCTCCGACGATCTGGAAGTCGCCCATATCGAGATAGAACATGTACGGCGAGGGGTTCAGCGCGCGGAGCTGCCGGTAGATGTTGAACGGATGGACAGCCGTCCGCCGCGCCAGCCGCTGCGAGGGCACCACCTGGATGACGTCCCCGGCGATGATGTACTCCCGAATCCGCTCCACCATCGCCTGGTACCCCTCCTTGCCGACGTTGGAGACCGCGCCGCCGTTCGCGCGCACGACGTCGGCGATGTCCTCGACGGGCAGCGGGACGGTGCGCGTGGTGAGCCGCCGCACGATCTCGTCGATCCGGTAACCGGCCTGCCGGTAGGCGCTGTCCACATCGCCGTCCAGCCGGCAGTGGGTGACGACCTTCATCGTGTGGTGGATGTGGTCGAACACCACCAGGGAGTCGCAGAAGAGGAACATGGCTTCGGGGAGGCCGAGGGGGTCAGCCAGTGGCCGCGCGACGCGGGGTTCGAAGTGGCGCACGGCGTCGTAGCCTACGAATCCGACCGCACCCCCGGTGAACAGCGGCAGCCCCGGCAGCCTCACCAAGCGGAACTGCTCCAGCTCCCGCTCGAGTGGCAGCAGCGGGTCGCCGTCGTACTCGTAGCCAGGGCCCGTCCGCAGCACCCGGTACGGGTTGGCGCCGATGAAGGAGTAGCGCGCGAGGCGCTCGCCCCCCTCGACCGATTCCAACAGGAACGAGTAGGGGCCTTCGCTCAGCTTCAGGTAGGCGGAAACGGGGGTATCGAGGTCGGCCGTGATCTCCCGATACACGGGGACCAGATTCCCCGCGCCGCTCCGAGCAAGCGCGCGCACCTCGTCGAGGGTCGGCCGCAGCATCAGCAGTACTTCTGCAGGTAGTTCAGGTCGAGGGCGTCCCGCACCATGGCCATCGTCTCCTGCGCCAAGGCCCGCTCCCGCGCCGAGCCGGCAGCCAGCGCGTCGCGGACCAGGTGCATCCGGGCGGCATAGTAGGCCCGCCGCTCCCAGATGGGCTGGAGGAACTCGATGAGGACCTCGGTGAGGCGTTCCTTGAGGGCGAGGTTGCTCACGCCCACGGTGCGGTACCGCTCCTCGAGGTCGGCCACTTCCTCTCTGTTCGGGTTGAACGCCCGGTGGTAGAGGATGATTGGGTTCTGGTCCGGGTCGCCCGGCTCGTTCGCAGCGCGCGGCGGCCCGCCGTACATCGCGCGGACCTTCTGGCGGACGGTCGCCTCGTCGTCCTTCAGGAAGATGGCGTTGTTCCGCGACTTGCTCATCTTCGCCTGCCCGTCGATCCCCACCAGCCGCGGAACGCGCCCGACCAGCGCTTCGGGCTCGGGGAAGACGGGGGCGAAATCCCGGTTGAAGCGCCGCGCCACCTCCCGGGTGAGCTCGATGTGCGGAAGCTGGTCCTCGCCCACGGGCACGAGGTGGGCCCGAGGCATGAGGATGTTCGCCACCTGCATCACCGGGTAGTTGAAGAAGGCGACGGGGACCGACCGGTTCCCGAAATCCCTCATCTCGGATTTCAGCGTCGGGTTGCGCTGGAGCATCCCCAACGGCAGGAACCAGCTCAGCCACACGGTGAGCTCGGCGTGCTCCGGGACGAGGCTCTCGATGACGAAGCTCGAACGCTCCGGGTCGAGGCCGACCGCCAGCCAGTCGAGCGCCACCTCCCACACCGCTTCGCGCACGCGCGCGATGTCGTCCGCGTAGTCGGAGACCTGGTAGTCGGCGATGAGGAAGTAGCACTCGTACGCATCCTGCAGGCGCACCCAGTTCTCCAGGGCTCCGGCGTAGTGCCCCAGATGGAGCGGCCCGGTGGGTCGCACGCCCGTGAGGATGCGTTTCCGGTCGCTCATGGGCGTCCTCCCCGCGCTGGAGCGGCGGTGCCGCGTGCCGGCGCGGGCTGTCGGCCCGGCGTGCGCTGCCCACGCTCGGCCAGGCGGATCATCGCCTCGAGTTGGCGGCTCGCCTGGTCGGTGAGGGCGAGCTCGGCGCTGACGGTGGACTCGGGCTCGTTCGCCACGGCCAGCATCACCTGCAGCCAGGCGCGGCAGTGGGCAACCGCGCTCCGCGCCTCGCGCAGGGCGCCGGCCTGGGCGCTCCCTTCCTTCAGGCTCGCCTCGGCGAAAACACTGCAGGCGCGCCCGGCGGCCAGGAACGCTTGCTGGTGAGCCTCGCCCGCTGCCTTCAGGTTCGACACCACCTTCAGCCTCGCCACCGACGACGCCAGGCGGAGGAGCGTCGCCCACGCGTCGGAGCGTTCGTAGTCGAACTCCATCGTCACGCCGCCTCGGCCCGGTAGCAGCCGTCGAGGAACGACCAGAGGCGGTCACACGCCGCCTCGGCCGCCCGTACGACGGCATCTTCGTCGGTGCACGCTTCCTGGATGCCTTCCATCTCCGACCCGGAGTGACCGATGTCGGCCACCAGGTGCACCGTGAAGAACTCGAACTGTTCGGGCGTCATGCCGTAGCACTCGCTCAAGCCTTTGATTTTCTGCCAGGCGATGCTGGGCACTTGGCCCTCGTAGGCGTAGAGGGTTGCCAGGGCCTCGGCGATGGGAGCCTCGTGGCACATCCGCTGGTAGTGGTCGATGAGCTCCCGCGTCTCGGGCCGGAGCGGCGCGGTCAACACTTCGCTCCGGGGCACGCCCAGCGCCTCGGCGAACTCGAGCCAGAGCTCGGGGTGGTTCCGTTCGCCGTGCTCCTCATCCCACAGGTTGTCGAGCAGCAGCTGCCGGATGCGGGGCGATTCCGTCCGCGTGTGGATGGCGCTCAGGAAACGGGGGAACATCGCCTCGAAGTGGTAGTACTGGCGAGCATACTCGCGCAGCCGCTCGCGGCTCAGCGTCCCGGCCGTCCATTCCCGGTAGAAGGGGTGCTTCAGCAGGGACCGCTCCTCGAGCACGGCCTTCAACCGGTCGCGCAGGGTCGTCTTCGGGGTCGTCACCATCGTCATTCCACCTCCGGGAGGTGCCTCATGGCCTCCTTCACCTTTTCGGCCGGGTACTCCTCGTCGCGGAGTTTGCCCGCCATGTAGTCATCATACGCTTGGAGGTCGAGGAGGCCGTGCCCGCTCAGGTTGAAGAGGATGACCCGGCGCTCGCCCGCCTCGCGAGCGGCGAGCGCCTCGTCGATCGCCGCCCGCACCGCGTGGCTGCTCTCCGGGGCGGGCACGATGCCTTCGCAACGGGCGAAGAGGACGGCCGCCTCGAAGCACGCCGTCTGCGGGTAGGCGACGGCTTCGATTTCGCCGTCGTGGTAGAGCTGACAGATGAGCGGCGCCATGGCGTGGTACCGCAGGCCGCCGGCATGGATGCCCGGCGGCACGAAGGTGTGCCCCAGCGTGTACATCTTCAGGAGCGGCGTGAGCCCCGCCGTGTCGCCGAAGTCGTACCGGTACTCCCCTTTCGTGAGCGACGGACAGGATGCCGGCTCCACCGCCACGAAGCGCGTCTTCCGCCGCCCCTCGAGGCGCTCGCGCAGGAAGGGGAACATCAGTCCGGCGGCGTTCGAACCCCCGCCGACGCAGCCGATGACGACGTCCGGATACTCCCCTGCCATCTCCATCTGCTTCATCGCCTCCTGGCCCACCACCGTCTGGTGGAGGAGGACATGGTTGAGCACGCTCCCCAGCGAGTACTTCGTATCCTCGCGCGAGGCGGCGTCCTCGACCGCTTCGCTGATGGCGATGCCCAAGGAGCCGGTGCTGTTCGGGTCTTCGGCCAAGATGGCGCGGCCGGCGTTCGTGTCCGGGCTCGGGCTGGGGACCACCTTCGCGCCCCACGTCTCCATGAGCACCCGCCGGTACGGCTTCTGCTCGTAGGAGATGCGCACCATGTACACCTTGCACTCGATGCCGAAGAGCTGGCAGGCGAACGCCAGGGAGGAGCCCCACTGCCCCGCGCCGGTCTCCGTGGTGATGCGCTTCACTCCCTCCTGGGCGTTGTAGTACGCCTGGGCCACGGCCGTGTTCGGCTTGTGCGAGCCCGAAGGGGAAACGCCCTCGTACTTGTAGTAGATGTGCGCGGGCGTATCGAGCGCCTTTTCCAGCGCCCGCGCCCGGTAGAGGGGCGTCGGCCGCCACAGCTTGTACACCTCGCGCACTTCCTCCGGGATGGGGATGTAGCGCTCGGTGCTCACCTCCTGCTGGATGAGCGCCATGGGGAAGAGTGGCGCCAGCGCCTCCGGCCCGATGGGCTGGTGGGTGGCCGGATGCAGGGGCGGCGGGGGCAGCCGCTTCATGTCGGCGGCGATGTTGTACCACTGGGTCGGGAGCTCCGACTCGGGGAGCAGGAACTTCCGTGTCTCGGCCATCGTCCTTGCCTCCTGGATGACAACGACCCCCATCGCCAAAGGACGAGGGGGTCGCTCGCGGTGCCACCTTTGTTCCCCGGGATTCACCCCCGGGGCACTCTCCCGCCGTCGCCCGCCGAGGCGACGGCTTCGGCTTCGATAACGGTGCCGTCTCCGCCGGCAGCTACTGAGCGAGTCCGCCGTTCGCCGCCGGAGCTCCCGGGCCCATTCACCTGCTGCGCAACCGCCGGCTTTCACCCACCCCGGCTCGCTGGAGGCCCGCCTCGCAGGCTACTCTTCCCGTTCCTCGCCGTTCCATGTTCGGTTGTCATCGAGAGGCTAGCCTGCCCCCTTCGCAGCGTCAACTCGCCCGGGACGGCCCTGGCCTCCGGCAGCAGGTCGGACGCAGAATGCCACCATGGAGTACCCCGCAGCGATCCGCCAGCTTCTCGAGGAGCACGACCGGCTGCGCGGCCTGCTCGACGACGCCCGAGGGCGTCTCTCCCGCGCGCTCGCTGCCGGCGCGGAGGAGCTCGCCCCTGAGGACCAGGACTTCTTCTCCGACCTCGACGCCTTCCTCGCGGTGGACCTCGAAGCTCACATCGCCAAGGAGGAGCGCGTGCTCTTCCCCCCGCTCGAACGGGCGAGCGAAGCGCTCCTCCGCCTGTGCGAGGACATGGTCGTCCAGCACGACGAAATCAAGGTCCGGCGGGACATCTTCCAATCCGTCCTCGCGCACCTGCACCACGACCACACGGATATCCGCGACGCTGCCGCCGCCGCTCGCGCCTCCCTCGCTGCCGGGCCTGGGGGAGACGGCTCGGGACTGCGCGGGCTCTGGGAATCGGTGTTCAGGCTCGGCGCGATCCTCGAAGGTCACTTCGACGACGAGGAGGGGGAGCTCTTCCCCGCGGCAGTCGAGACGCTGAGCGCCGAGGAGTTCGCAGGGATGCTGCCGGCGATGCGCGCCATCGACGAGGCGGCCTACGCGGACTAGGACTCCGTTCGAACAGACGTGCGGAAACGGCGTAGAATCGCGGAAAGCGCGGGAGCGCCGCCGTGAGCACCCCCATCCGGAACCAGTACCTGGAGCTGAAGCGCCGCTACCCGGACGCCATCCTCTTCTTCCGCCTCGGCGACTTCTACGAGACCTTCGACGACGACGCACGCATCGTCGCTCGCGAGCTCCAGATCGCCCTCACCTCGAAGCCGATGGGGAAGAACCTCCGCGTGCCCTTGGCGGGCATTCCCTACCAGACCCTGGACCAGCACGTGGCGACGCTGGTGGGCCGTGGCTACCGCGTCGCCATATGCGAACAGCTCGCCGACCCCGCCTCGGTGAAGGGTTTGGTGCCGCGCGACGTGGTCCGCGTCGTCACCGCCGGCACGCTGACCTCGGAGGCGAGCCTCGCGCCCGACGCCCCGAACTACCTCGCCGCCTTCGTTCGGCAGCCGGCCCTGGGGGCCGCCGTCGCCGACGTCACCACCGGCGATGTGCAGCTCATCGAAGGGGTCCATGCGCCGCTCGAGCTCGCCCGGCTCGCGCCCGCGGAGCTCCTCGTCGAAGACGCCGCCGATGTGCCTCCGGGAGTGGCCGCTCCTGTCCGCGTGCGCCCACCGTTGAGTGAGCTCGCCGCCGAGGCCGAGCTCGAACACCTCCTCGCCCTCCCCGGCCGTAAGGCCCTCATCCCCGGGCCGGGGGCGGCCAAAGCGCTCGCCGTCCTCACCGCCTATCTGCGCGAAACCTACCCTCCTGCCCTCGCCGCGCTGCAGCGCTTCCGCCCGATCGAGGGAGGCTCCACGCTCCTCCTCGACGACCGCACCCTCCGCAACCTCGATGTGTTCCCGGCCGGCGAGCGCCGGGCCTCCCTCTTCGCCGTGCTCAACGCCACCAAGACCGCCATGGGTGCGCGAGCCCTACGCGAACGCCTGGCCCGACCGACGCGGGACCGAGTCCTCCTGGAGGAGCGCCTCGACGCCGTCGCCTGGGCCGTCGCCCATCCTCTGGAGCGGGAGCGCGCCCGGGCAGCGCTCGGGCGAATGCCCGACCTCGCCCGGCTCGCCGGCAAGGTGGGAGCCCGGAGCGCCGGCCCGCGGGACCTCCACGCCCTTCGGGAGGGCCTTCGGGCCGCCCTCGACCTGGGCGCCGCCCTCGGCGAGCAGGAGCTTCCGACCCTCCTCGACCGCGGCCGCACCATCCTCGCCTCCGCTGCCGAGCCCCTGCTGGCCATCGACGCCGTCCTGGCCCCCGACCCGCCGGCCACCTTCGAGGAGGGCGGCGTGATCGCTCCCGGCGTCTCGCCCGAGGTCGACTCCCTCCGGCAGCTTGCCAGCGACGCCCGCGGCTTCATCCTCGCCCTCGAGCAGCGGGAGCGGGAGCGGACGGGCATCCGCTCCTTGAAGGTCGGCTACAACAAGGTCTTCGGGTACTACCTCGAGGTTTCGGCTGCGAACGCCCACCTCGTTCCCCCCGACTACCAGCGCCGCCAGACGCTGGTCGGCGCCGAGCGGTACGTCACCCCCGAACTGAAGGAGTACGAATCCCGCCTCGCCGGGGCACGCGATCGTCTCGCCGAGCTGGAGCGCCAGCTCTTCGCCCAGCTCGTCGAATCGGTGGCGGCCTCGCTCCGCCAGCTCCTCGAGATCGCCTCCGCTGTGGCGGAGATCGACGTCGCGCTCGCCCTCGGGCAGGTCGCCGCCGACCGCGGATACGTCCGCCCCTCGTTCACGGAGGAGCCCCGCCTACGAATCGTCGCCGGGCGCCACCCGGTGGTGGAAGCGGCGATGGGGCCGGGGGCGTTCGTGCCCAACGACTGCGCGCTCGGCCCCTCGCGGCAGATCCTCGTCATCACCGGCCCGAACATGAGCGGGAAATCCACCTATCTCCGGCAGGTGGCGCTCATCGCCTTAATGGCCCAGGCGGGTTCCTTCGTTCCCGCCGCCGAGGCGGAGCTTCCTCTCTTCGACCGCATCTTCACCCGCATCGGCGCCCAGGACGACCTCGCTGCTGGCCAGTCGACCTTCATGGTCGAGATGGTCGAGACGGCCCAGATCCTCCACCAGGCGACCCCGCGCTCGCTCGTCATCCTCGACGAAGTCGGACGCGGCACGAGCACCTTCGACGGCATGGCCATCGCCCGCGCGGTGGTGGAGTACCTCCACAACCGCGCGGACGCGGCGGCCCTCACCCTCTTCGCTACCCATTACCACGAGCTCACAGCCCTGGCCGAGGTCCTGCCTCGGGTGGCCAACGCCCACGTGGCCGTTCGGGAGGAGGGTGGCGAGGTGGTATTCGAACACCGCATCGTCCCCGGGCCCAGCGACCGCTCCTACGGCGTGCACGTGGCACGCCTGGCCGGGCTGCCTGCGGCGGTCGTCGCCCGCGCCGAGCGCCTCCTCGACGAACTCCAGAACGGCCGAGGCCATGTCGCGGCGGCCCCTCCCCTTCAGTTACCGCTCCTCGCCCCGGAACCGTCGCCCATCGAGGCGGAGCTCGCCGCCCTGGACCTCGACGCCATGACCCCCCTCGAAGCACTGCAGAAGCTGTACGAGCTCCGCGCCCGTGCGCGGGAGCGGCGCGCATGACCGCCTCGCCTCGCATCCGCGTGCTGCCCCCGGAGGTTGCGGCCCGCATCGCCGCCGGCGAGGTCATCGAGCGGCCGGTCTCGGTCGTCCGCGAACTCCTCGACAACGCCATCGACGCGGGCGCATCGCGTATCACCGTGACGGTCGAGGGCGGCGGTCTGGAACTCATCCGCGTCGTCGACGACGGCTGCGGCATCCCTCCCAATGACGTGGAGCTCGCCTTCGAACGCCACGCGACCAGCAAGATCGCCTCGGCCGACGACCTTCGTTGCGTCGCCACCCTCGGGTTCCGCGGCGAAGCCCTTCCCTCGATCGCGGCTGCCGCCGACGTCGAGATCGTCACTCGGGCGCAGGGGGAGCCTTTGGGGGTTCACGCCGTCCTCGTGGAGGGGCGGGTGGTGCGCCGCGCAGCCCGAGCCGCGCCGCAGGGGACCTCGATTGCCGTGCGCAGCCTCTTCGCGCGTCTGCCCGCACGGCGGTCTTTCCTCTCCAGCCCCGCCGCCGAAGGCCGGGCGATCGCCGTCCTCGTCTCCCACTACGCCCTCGCCTACCCAGCCATCGCCTTCGAGCTGGAGGCGAACGGTCGCCGGGTGCTCGCCACGGCTGGCGACGGAGTGCTCCGCCACGCCTTCGCGGCCGTCTTCGATGCCGAGACGGCCCTGGCGATGCTCGACGTCGACCATGCCGAGGGGGGCGTGAGCGTCTCCGGGTTGACCAGCCCACCTCACGTCCACCGCGGAACCCGTTCCGCCATCTCCATCTTCGTCAACGGTCGCTGGGTCTCGAGCCGCAGCCTGACGTTCGCCGTTGCCGATGCCTACGCCGGGCTACTTCCATCCGATCGCTTCCCGGTCGCAACCCTCCATGTCCGCCTGCCGCCCGACGAGGTCGACGTGAACGTTCACCCGGCGAAGGCGGAGGTGCGCTTCCGCGACGAGCGGGCGGTGCAGCGGGCGATCCGGCACGCTCTCGCCGGCGCGATGGACCGGTCGCCGGCGAAGGCGTGGTCCGGGCCGGAGGCAGCGGCGGCCCGGACCACGGCGATAACGGCTCCGCCCCTGAGCGCGCGGCTCCGCCCCAGGCTGGAGCTCGTCGCCGAGCCGACCCAAGCCCCGCTTGCGCTCGTGCCGTCCGGCGCCGCCCCCCGCTCCCAGCGGGAGATGCTCCCCCTCCTCCGCGTGGTGGGCCAGATGGCGCAGGCGTACGTTGTCGCCGAGGGGCCCGATGGCCTCTATCTCGTCGACCAGCACGCTGCCCACGAACGCGTGCTCTACGACCGTCTGCTCGCTGGGCTGCCCCGCGACGGATCGGCCGTCCAGCCCCTCCTCGAACCGCTGCTCGTCGAGCTGGCCGCGCCCGAAGCCGCCGCGCTCGCCGAGCACGCGGAGGCCCTCGCGGCCTTGGGCTTCGACCTGGAGCCGTTCGGCGAGCGGGCCTGGATCCTTCGCCAGGTGCCGATCCTCCTCGGCGGGCGCGACCTGAAGGCCGCGCTCCACGCCATCCTCGCCGACCTCGACGCGGGTCGCCGCCTGCCCACGATCGCCGAACGTGCTGCTGCCGCGGTGGCCTGCCACGCTGCCGTCCGCGCGGGCATGCAGCTCAGCCTCGAGGAGATGCGCCAGCTCCTGGAGGACTTGGAGCGGACGCCCAACCCGCGCACCTGCCCCCACGGGCGTCCCACCATCGTCCATCTCAGCACTACCGACCTGGAGCGACAGTTCGGTCGCCGCTGAGGTTCGCCTCCGGCCGGTCGGCCCCGAAGCGTGGCACCGTTCGGTCGGCTTCACCCGCTGGTGCGCGGCTACGATGGGGGGCGAGAACACCGAACGGGAGGTGAAGGAACGATGGCGACGATTCGGCAGCTTCCACCCAGCGAGTGGCAGTCGTACTTCGACCAACGGACGAAGCAGTTCTTCCGCGACCTGAACCCGGAAGCGGCAGCGGTTGAGCTTATCTCCCGCGAGCTCGGCGATCAGGTCCTCACCGACCGGGCTCGCGTCATCGGCATCACCTACGACCCACGCGACAACCTGCTCGAGGTGGCCCTCGAGGGCCTCGACCATCTCGTCTACCGCCCGCAGGAGATCTCGGTCGGCGAGCGTGAGGACGGCTTCCCCGAGTGGATCGAGGTGACCCGTGACGACGGGAGCCGCGAGATCGTCCGCCTGCGGAGCGTGGGGGTGACCCCCGCCGGCTGAGCCCTAATCCTGCCGCTGCTTTTGGGCGGCGAGCCGGGCGGCGAAGGCCGCGATCTCGGAGCGTCGGGTGAAGCCGAGTTTGGCGAGGATTTCGCTGATGTGGTGCTTCACCGTCTTCTCCGAAAGGTAGAGCCGCTCGCCGATCTCCCGGTTCGTCAGCCCCTCGGCGATCAAGTCGATGATCTGCAGCTCCCGCTCGGAGAGCTGGCGAGCCAGCTTCTCCTCCTCGGAGAGGAAGGTCCCCCGGCGGAGCTGCTCGATGACGGCTGCCGAGCTGGCGGCGTCGAGGATCTTCCCGCCTCGCCCCACGACGCGCATCGCCTCGACGAGGTCGGCGGAACGGACGTCCTTCAGCATGAACCCACCGGCGCCCGCCAGGAGGGCGGCCATCACTGCCCGGTCGTCGCTGTACGAGGTGATCATCAGGACGTTCGTTTGGGGCAGGTGGGAGCGGATTTCGCGACAGGCCTCGATACCGCTCATGTCGGCCATGCGCACGTCCATCACCACCAGGTCAGGCTTCGTGCGCAGCGCCTCGCGGACGGCGGCCTCGCCGGTGCCTGCCTCGCCCACCACCGAGAACTCCGGGTTCCCGCGGAGCAGCGCCTTCAGCCCGGCTCGGACCACCTCGTGGTCGTCGACAAGCAGCACGTGGATGACGTCATTCGCCTTCGCCTCGCTCATAGCTCCTCCGCGGGATGGACAGATGGACGGTGGTGCCCATGCCCGGTATTCCCAGGATCGTCAACTTCGCTCCCAGCCGTGCGGCCCGCGTGCGCATCGTAATCGTACCAAGCCCTGTGGGCGCCTTCGCCGGGTCGAACCCTACCCCGTTGTCCTGCACCGTGAGCGTCAGCTCCGAGTCCGTCTGACGAAGGTCGACCCCGATCTTCGTGGGGCTCCCGTGGCGCACGGCGTTGCTCACCGCTTCGCGGGCGATGTACAGGACGTCCTCCGCTTCGCGGTTGTTCAGCTCCTGTAGGGCAGCGGCGGTCACGTTCAGCACGGTGTCGATGCCCGGGGGCACGAGCTGCCGCAGCACGAAGGCGAGGTCGCGGGAGAGATCGGGAGCGCTCGGCGGCGACCCCGCTTCGAGCATGCTGATGTATTCGCGGATGTCCTGGATGATGGAGTTGATGCGTTCGACCTCCTCGCGGAGCAGCTCCCGGGCGTCGTCGGGGAGGTCATCGCGGCGGGTGAGGGTGTCGAACTCCAGCCCGATGGCGTAGAGGGATTGGATGATCCCGTCGTGGAGGTCGTGGGCGATGCGCTCCCGCTCTTCCAGGATCGCCACCCGCCCAGTCCGCTCTCGTGCCAACGCCGACGCGACCGTTGCCGCCGCCTGGAGGGCGAGCACCGCCGCTGCCAGCTCGTCCCGCTCCGTGAACGGCTCCCGGCCGGCCACGCGGGTCATGTACAGCGACCCGATGGTCTCGCCTCCGGCGCGGATGGGCACACCCAGGAACGCTTCCATATCGGGGTGCCCCTCAGGCCACCCGGTGAAGCGCGGATGCCGCTTCAGGTTGTCGAGCCGCAGGGGGCGATCGTGCCGGCGCAGCTCTCCAAGCAGCCCGCGCCCCACGGGCGGGTTGCCGAGCCGCCGAGCCAGCGCTTCGTCGATGCCGGTGTACACGAACCGGGTTACATGGCCCTCCTCGTCGAAGATCGAGATCGCCGCGTAATCGGCCCGCGTAACCTCGTGGGCTCGAGCGGCGAGGCGATGGAGGATGTCGTTCAGGCTCTCGGCCGAGACCAGCGCCTCGCTCGTCACCGCCATCTCGGCGAGGCGAAGGGCGAACTCGGGAGCAACGCCCGCTGCCATATCGCTCATCGCCGACATTGTAACGCTGTTCACGAGATCGGAAACGTGCCTTTTCCGCGGCGGTTGCACAGTACCGAACGGCCCGCGCGCGTTTCCCCGTTCGGTCCTTTCGACGAACGCTTACCGTCTGCCACCCTGATCGGAAATGATCGTTCCCACGCCAGCCAGAGCAGTTTCAGGGGATCGAACCATGCCGAGGCTGCAGCCTCCGGGGCCGCTATGGCTCGCCCTCGGCGACCGCGCGCTCTACCGAGCGCTCCGCGCACAGCTCGCCCGCATGGCCGACTGGGATTTCCGGCCCCTCGACCAGCCCCTCGACGAGGCACCCGCGGGGGCGATCGTGGTCGCCACGCCATCGGTGGTGGGGGCGGAGGAGTGCCGGGCGCTCGCCGCCAGGGGAATTCACGTGGTCATTCTCTGCCCCATTCCCCGGCCGAGCGACCGGGATGCGTACCTGGGGGCAGGCGCCGCCGCCTACGTCCCGATGTCGGTGGATGGCCGCGAGCTGTACGAGGCCTTGCGTGCCATCTGTCAAGCGCGTGCCTCGGAAGCTGAACCCTCGGCCCAGCCGCCGTCCCCGTAAAGCTTCGTGCAACGCGAAGTGATGGCAGCCTCCGCACGCGGGGGTACAATGGCGCCGCCGTGACCGCTTCGGGCCTCGACGGCTCCTTCCCCGGCCGCGACGCCTTCGTCGCCGCTCTCGTTGCCCGCGACCCGCGCGCGCTCGCAGCCCTGTACGACGCCTGCGCCGCGAGGGCGTACGGCTTGGCCCTGCGCATCCTCCGCGACGAGCACGCTGCAGCTGACGCCGTGCACGATGCCTTTCTCTGGCTCTGGGAGCACATCGACCGCTTCGATGCTGCCCGGGGTGCCCCCGAAGCGCTCCTCCTCACCATCGTTCACCGCCGCGCCGTCGATGCTGCCCGCAGTCGGCGGAACGGCCGCGCCTCCCTCGCTGCCGAGCCGGTCGACGAATCGGCCCTCGTCGAGCTCGCCCGCATCGACGCCTCCGACCTCCACGAAGCGGTCCGCCGCGCGGTGCGCGACCTCCCTGCCGACCAGCGGGTCGCGCTCGAGCTCGCCTACTTCCGGGGCTTCGCTGCTCGCGAGATCGCGGAGGCACTCCACATCCCCGAAGGCACCGTCCGCAGCCGCCTGCGGCTCGCTCTGGCGAAGGTCCGCGCGGCGCTCGGGGTCGAGGTGGAACGATGACCGACTGCAGCGAGGTCGAACTCGCGCTCGAAGAGCTCGCGCTCGGCACCCTCTCCGGAGACCTTGCTAGCGTGCTGCGGCGGCACCTCGCCGAATGCCCTCGGCACCCGCAGCTTCGCGAACTCGCGCTGGCTGCCGCTGCCCTCGCCTTCGAGCCCGAGCCGGTCCCGCCTCGCCCGGAGCTTCGAGAGCGCGTGCTCGCCGCTACCGCTGCGCAGCTACCGGCGCGGAGGGCGCTCCCCCGGCGGCGGGCGCTGTGGGCGGCGGCGGCGGCCATCCTCCTCCTCGTGACGACCGGCCTCGCGGTAGCGTGGCGCAGCCTCGCCGAGGAGCGGCCCGAACCGCTCCTCGGCACCGCCACCGACCAGACGAGGGGCGTCTCCGTCACGATCCGTGGTGGCCGGGATTCCGTCTCGGTGAGTGTGGCGGGGCTGGAGCCTCCCCCTCCCGGCATGGCCTACCAGCTCTGGCTCGTGCAGGGCGATGCCTGGGTCCCGCTGACCACGTTCCTCCCGGACCCTCAGGGGCGGTGGAAATTCGTGCTGCCGCGCTCGTTCCATCCTGGTGACCGCCTCTGCATCACCGTCGAGGGCGCAGCGGGGTCGGCCTGGCCTACGTCGGCACCGCTCATCTTCGTCACCATCGGCGAATGACCGCCGACGCTGGGCCTGCGCGGAAGGGGACAAGCCGGTACCCTGAGCCCGTGCTGGGCATCGCGGCGCAGTTTCTCCGCGGCTTCGCCATGGGCTGCGCCGACGTCGTGCCGGGCGTTTCCGGGGCGACGGTCGCCCTCGCCCTCGGCATCTACGAGCCCCTGGTCGCCGCGATTCGCCGCTTCGTTGCGATCGGGGTCGCCGTCGCCCGTCTCGACGGTCGACGGGCGGCCCGCGAGTTCCGGCGCGCGCCGTGGCGGTTCACGCTCCCGCTCGTCGCGGGCATCGCCACCGCCTTCCTCACCCTCGCCCACGTGATCGAAGCCGCGCTCGACCGGTACCCGGTCGAGCTGGCGGCCCTCTTCTTCGGGCTGGTCGCTGGGTCCATCGGTGTCGCCTGGAGCCGCCTCCGCGACCGCGGCGGGCTCGACCTCGCCCTCCTCCTCGCCTCCGCCGGTGCCTCGTTCCTGGCTCTCGGGGTGCGCTCGGGAGAGGTTTCCGACCCTGCCTGGTGGTTCGTTCCGCTCTCCGGCGCCCTCGCCATCTGTGCGATGATCCTTCCGGGAATTTCCGGCTCCTTCGTGCTCCTCATGCTCGGCATGTACGAGTACATGCTCGGCGCCCTCAACAACCGCGACCTCCCTGTCGTGGCGCTCTTCGCCGTGGGGGTGGCCGCAGGGCTGGCGACATTCGTCCCCGCGTTGGAATGGATGTTGAAGCGGTGGCACGACCGTGTCCTGGCGGCCATGATCGGCCTCATGCTCGGGTCGCTCCGGGTGGTGTGGCCTTGGCCCCAGGGGACCGACAGCGCCGCGCTCGGGGCGCCTGTCTGGGGCGACGTGCCGGCCGCGGGTGTGCTGGCGCTGGGAGGCGCCCTGCTCGTCCTTGGCCTCGCCCGCTGGAGCGCTCGGGCGCAGCTTCCCGCCCCGGCCCGGCGGGTGCGTCCGGTCGCAGGACGGTAGGCCATGCAGGGAGTGGGTTCGCCCTATGCCGGCAATGTCTGGAAGTTCTACGCGTTCCGCGCCCTAACCCACTTCCAGCTGTGGCTCCCTATTTGGGTCGTCTACCTTACCGACGAGCGGGGGTTCAGCCTCACCCAGGTAACCGCCCTCGATGCCCCTTTCTGGGCGCTGATGGTCCTCCTGGAGGTTCCCACGGGGGCGGTCGCCGACCGTTGGGGACGGAAGGTCTCTCTCAGTCTTGGGGCACTGCTCTACACCGTCACCATCGTCGGGTTCGGACTGGCGGCTACGTACTGGCTGGTGCTCGCCTCGTACCTCCTCTGGGCGGTTGCTTGGACGCTCTTCTCCGGCGCCGACGCCGCCTTCCTCTACGACTCCCTGAAGGCCATGGGGCGCGAGGCGGAGTACCAGAAGCTGTACGGGCGTGCCTGGGCGGTCGATTCCGTGGCCTCGGTTGTCGGCTTGCTCATCGGCGCGCCCCTCGCTGCCGCCACCACCCTCTGGTTCCCGATCGTCCTCAGCGGGGCGTTCATCTTCCTCGCCTGGCTCGTCACCCTCACCATGCGCGAACCCCCGCGCCACGAAGGCGAGCCGTTGGGGTATCTGTCGAACGCCAAGGAAGCCGCCCGCATCGCCTGGCGGGCCCACGAGGTTCGCTACCTGCTGCTCCTCTCCGGGAGCTCGGTGGCGGTCGCGGTGAGCACCTTCATCCTCGTTCAGCCCTTCCTCGTCCACCATGGGGTATCGGTGGAGCACCTCGGCTGGTTCGGCGTGCCGGGGCACGTCGTCGGCATCGTCGCCGCGCTGAATGCCTACCGGCTCGCCGCCGCGCTAGGGGTGGCCCGGGTGGTGCTGCTCCTTCCCTTGCTGCCGGCGTTCGCCCTCTCGGCCCTCGGTTCGATCGACCACTTGGCCGCGTTCACCTTCTACCCCCTCCTCTCCTTCCTCTGGGGCCTATCGCAGCCGGTCGTCTCGACGTACGTCAACGAGCGCATCCCGTCGGCCCAGCGGGCCACGATCCTCTCCTTCGGTCAGCTCGTGATGAGCCTCCTCATCGCTCCACTCGAGCCGGCGATGGGCGCCGTGGCCGACGAGTTCGGGTTGCTCGCCGCCTACCGGTTGGGCCTCGGCGCCCTCGCGTTGCTCGCCTTCCCGATGGCCGTGCTCTGGCTTCGGGCGCATCGGGCAGCGCTGAGGAGCGTGCCGGAGGTAGCCCTCGCCGGCTAGCCCTTAGAGGATGACGCCGGCCTCCCGTAGCGCTCCGATCGCCTCGGGGGAATAGCCCGCCTCGGCTAACACCGCGTCGGTGTCGGCACCCAAGGGAGGGCTCGCTCCTTGGGGCGCGAGCGGGCTCTCCGACATCTGGAAGGCCGGCCCCACCATCCGAATCCTGCCTAAGATCGGGTGTTCCAGCTCGCAGACGAGCCCGTTGGCGTGCGTCTGGGGGTGGTCGAAGAGCTCCTCGACGAAGTAGAGCGGCCCATTCGGGACGCCGTGCCGCTCCAAGATCTCGCCCCACTCCTCGGTGGTCTTCGAGCGGAAGAGCGCTTCAGCTTCCGCCACGAGTTTCGGGCCCTCCTCCTCCCAGCCCGGCGGGTTCAGCTCGAACGAGCCGTCGGGGCGGAAGCGGGGGTCCTTCAGCCCGGTCGCTTCGAGGACCTTCTTCCGCAGGGGGTTCGAGAGCGCACCGACGGCGATGAAGCCATCGGCGGTCTGGTACACGCGGTAGTAGATGTTCGCCGTGGTCAGCGGGCGGTACCGGCGGCGGATCTCCACCTGCTCGAGGAAGGAGCGCTTCTCGGCGCGAGCCTGGGCCAGCTCCTCCAGCATCCGGGGGATGACCTCCGCATCCCAGGCGTCGATCCAGGTGAACTGGGACGTCTGGATGGCCAGCGACGTCCCGAGCAGGGAGGTATCGATGCGCTGTCCCTTCCCCGTGCGCTCGCGGAAGTAGAGCGCTGCGCACACGCTGCTCGCCATCTGGATGCCGGTGGCGAAGTCGGCGATGGCGGGATGGACGAAGGTGGGCACCTCGCCTTGCATCTTCGCCTCGCCGGCCATCAGGCCCGTCATCGCCTGGACGACGATGTCGTACCCGCCGCGCATGGCCATCGGGCCCGCCCGGCCGAAGGCGGTGTTCTCGCAGTAGATGATGCGCGGGTTGATGGAGCGAACCGTCTCGTAGTCGATGCCGAGCTGCTCGGCCACCCCGGGCCGATAGTTGATGACGATGACGTCGGCGCTCGGCACCAGCCGGTGGATGATCTCCCGCGCCTCCGGCCGGCGCATGTCCAGGGCGACGTCCCGCTTCCCGCGGTTGAGGCTCACGAAGGCGCGGGATTCCTTCGGCACGAGCTCGGCGAAGAGCCGCCACGGCTCCCCCTCGATCGGCTCGAACTTGATGACCTCCGCCCCCATGTCGGAAAGGAGCATGCAGCAGAACGGACCGGCGATGATCTGCGTGAACTCCAGCACCCGCACTCCGGCCAGCGGACCCTGGTGCATGCGACGTCACCTCCCTCGCTGCTCAGCGCTCACGGTGGCCGCATTCTAACGTGAACGTGAGGGATCGGCAGCCACCCGGCGGCCGTTGCGGAGCTCCTTCGGCGGATGCTACATACGAGCTGCCATGCCGAAAGCCATCGACGTCCACATCCATCCGCCCCGAGGGGAGCCTCCCAGCGAAACCGAACAGCAGATGTCCCGCTACTTCCGCTCGGGACCGCGGCCTGTCCACCCGGAGGAGATGTACGAGTACTACGCGGAGCGGGATATCTTCGGCATCCTCGTCGACATCGACGATTCCTCGGTCAGTGGCCGGCCGTACAAGGGGAACGACTACATCGCCGGCCTTGTTCAGCGGTGGCCGAAGCAGTTCGCCGGTTTCTGCAGCGTCGACCCGCACCAGGGGAAGCTGGCGGTCCGCGAGCTGGAGCGGGCCGTGAAGGAGCTCGGGCTCATCGGCCTGAAGCTCCACCCGTCCACCCAGCGCTTCTACCCCAACGATCCGAAGCTCTTCCCCCTTTGGGAAAAGGCAGCGGAGCTGGGTGTTCCGGTCCTCTTCCACACTGGCATGACCGGCGTCGGCGCCAGGACGCCGGGCGGTGGCGGCATCACCTTCGAATACTGCCGCCCCATCCCCTACATCGACGACGTGGCCGCCGCCTTCCCCTCCCTCCAGATCATCATGGCCCACCCGGCCTTTCCGTGGGTTCCCGAGCAGCTCGCCATCCTCAACCACAAGACGAACGTCTGGATGGACCTCTCGGGCTGGTCGCCCCGTTACTTCGACCCTCTGCTCGTGCAGTACGCCAACTATCTCATCAGCGACCGCGTCCTCTTCGGCAGCGATTACCCCGTGATCCAGCCCGACCGCTGGCTCCGCGATTGGGAGGAGGTCGGCTTCCGCCCCGAAGTCCGACGGGCCATCCTCTTCGACAACGCGAACCGATTGCTCAAGCTGGGCCTCGAGTACACAGGGGCCGAGTTCGCGCCCTCCGGAGGTGGAGCGGCGTCATAGCACCATCGGCTCGCGCCGGGTGAATTCGTACAGCATGGCGGGACGGTGGGCGCCGTGCTTCCGTACCTCCCCCGTCTCGCGGACGATGCCGAGGCCGACGACCCGCTTGCGAAAGTTCCTCTTGTCGATCGCCTCTCCCAGGATCGCCTCGTACACCTGCTGGAGCTCCGAGAGGGTGAAGCGCTCCGGCAGGAGCGAATAGGCGATGTTGGTGTACTCGAGCTTGTTCCGCAGCCGCTCGCGGGCTAACTCCACGACCCTTTCGTTCTCGAAGGCGAGCTTCGGCAAGGCTCGGACGGCGTGCCAGGCGGGCCGCCACTCCAGCTCCTCGCGCAGCCGCGTGCGGTGCACGTCGACGAGGGCGAAGTACGAGACGACGGCCTCGGCAGCCCCAGCGCCCAGGCGATCGAACGTGTAAAGCTGCTCGAGGAACACGTCGGCGACGCCCGTCTCCTCGTGCAGCTTCCGGACGGCTGCCGCCTGCAGCGTCTCGCCCGGGCGCAGGAAGCCGCCCGGCAGGGCCCACTCCCCTTCGCAGGGCGGGGCCGACCGCTCGATGAGGAGCACCGATAGCTCCCCATCGCGCACCGTGAAGATGACGACAACCACGGCTACGGCCACGGTTCGATTCTCCCGGCCCGGCGCTTCGACTGTCCACACGCACGCCGGCGCTACACCCGGGGCATCACTTCGCGGGCGAAGCGGCGCAGCTCGGCGATGTATTCGCCGACGCTCCGTGAGAAGGTGGAAAGCATCAGCTCGTCGAGTCCCGCCGCTGCGTAGGCGCGGATGTCGGCCGCGACCTGGTCGGGCGCCCCGGTGAACGGCCACCGCTCGCCGGAAGGCCGGGTTCGACCGCCGGGCATGTGGCGAAGGACGACGGGGCCCGGCTGCCGCCCGAGCCGTTCGCATGCCGACCGGTAGCGGGCCACGCCCTCGCGGAACTCCTCCAGCCCGAGGTTGATGGGGTGCCAGCCGTCGCCCAGCTCCGCTGCCCGACGGATGCTCGGCGCTCCGTTTCCCCCGACGAGGATCGGGATCGTCCCCCGGCGGTTCGGAGAGCCCTTGGGGAACATGCGCATGCGGCTGTACCGCGTCCACCGACCTTCGAAGCTCGACGTCTCAGTCCCCCACAAGTTCCTGAAGACCCGCAGCGCCTCGTCGGTCCGTGGTCCCCGCTCGTCGAAGGGGACTCCGAGGGCATCGAACTCCTCCTTCAGCCAGCCGGCTCCGACGCCCACCACGAGCCGTCCTTCGCTCAGATGGTCGACGGTGCTGAGGAACTTCGCCGTGAAGACGGGATTCCGATAGGGGGCGATGAGGACGCTCGTCCCGATGACGACGTGGCGGGTTTCCGCCGCGAGCCAGGCGAGCAGCGCCAGCGGTTCGTACATCGTCTCGGGGATGTAGCTCGAGCCCTCGGGCACGATGATGTGGTCGCTCACCCATACGGAATCGAAGCCCAGCTCCTCCGCCGCGCGGCCGATCGCCCTGACGGCACCGGGCTCGGCGAAGATGTTCGCCTGGGGTATCGCTACTCCGTATCGCATGGCTGGCTCCTCGGGGGTTGCATCGCAATGACCGTACCCTCCCGCCGCCCGTACAATGGCTGGCGTGGAGGGGTCGCATAGTGGTCGAGTGCGGGCGCCTGCTAAGCGCTTGCCGGTGATTTTAACCGGCCGAGGGTTCGAATCCCTCCCCCTCCGCCAGTGATGCCCGGGGCGGGCGGGCAGCGAGGCCGTATGCGGTACTACATCTGGACCGTCGGCTGCCAAATGAATAAGGCGGACAGCGAGAAGCTGGCCGCCGGCTTCCAGCGACTGGGGCTGCGCCCCGCGGACCGCATGGAGCGAGCTGACATCGTCGTCCTCAACACCTGTAGCGTCCGCCAGCACGCCGAAGACCGTGCCTACTCCAAGCTCGGCCGGGTTCGTCTCCTCAAGCGTCAGCGCCCGGACCTGAAGGTGGCCGTCATGGGGTGCATGGTCGGCTTGAAGACCGACGACCTGCGCCGCCGCTTCCCCTTCGTCGATGTGTTCGCCCGCCCTCAGCAGTTCGAACCGATCATCGAGCTCGTGCAGGGCCCCGCCGAGGACCTCGGGGGCGAGTTCTGGCCTACCACCTTCGCCATCCCCGAGGGCCCGACCGCCTACGTTCCCGTCATCCACGGCTGCAACAAGTTCTGCACTTACTGCATCGTTCCCTATCGCCGCGGCCGGGAGCGCAGCCGGCCGATCGCCGACGTCGTCCGCGAGGTGGAGTTCCTCGCCAGCCACGGAGTCCGGGAGGTAACCCTCCTCGGACAAACCGTCGAAGCCTACGGCCACGACCTGCCCGACCAGCCGGACCTGGGCGACTTGATGCGCGCCGTTTCGGAGGTCGAGGGCATCGCCCGTATCCGCTTCCTCACCTCGTACCCGAAGGACATGACGCGGCGCATCCTCGAGGCGGTGGCCGAGCTGCCGAAGGTGATGGAGTGCTTCTCCCTTCCTGTGCAGTCGGGTTCCGACCGCATCCTCGAATCGATGCGGCGCGGCTACACCCGCGCCGAGTACCTGGCCAAGATCCGCGAGCTCCGCGAGCTCATGCCCGAGGCAGGCATCACGACCGACGTCATCGTCGGGTACCCCGGCGAAACGGAGGAGGACTTCCAGCAGACGCTCGAATTGCTCGAGGAGGTGCGCTTCGACAAGGTGCACGTGGCCGCCTACTCGCCGCGCCCGGGGACCATCGCCTGGCGGAAGCTCCCGGACGACGTGCCGGCCGACGTGAAGGCGGAACGGCTGCACCGGGTCGAAGAGCTGGAAGCCCGCATCTCCCTGGAGCTGAACGAGCGGTACGTGGGGACTGTCCAGGAGATCCTGGTCGAGGGCGTCCGCGGTGGCCAGCCGTTCGGACGCACGCGAACCGGCAAGCTCGTTCACCTCGACGCTCCGGCCCGCGTCGGCGACCTGGTGGATGTGCGCATCGAGCACGCCGGGCCGTTCGCGCTGCGCGGCGTTCCCGTCGACGCCTTGGCGTTGGTCTAGAAGGGGCCGACGGCTGGGACCGGCGGCCCGGCCCGCGCCCGTTCGGCTCGGGCGACGAATTCTCCGATGCTCAACGGTGGCCCAGGGGCGCAAACGCGGGCGGCGTCGGCGGCGACGACGAGGGCTCGCACCCCTTCGTGAGGACCCGCGGGCAACCATACCTCCACGCGCGCAGGGCGTCCCGGGGCGCGCCGGTGGTCCACCACCAGCACGCAGAGCTCGCCGTCACGCACGGCCGACACGTCGACGCCCTCGAAGCGGCCGAGCGGGGTTGTGGGCTCAGCCCGCAGCACCCCGTGCCAGGCGCCGGCGAAGACGAAGCGCATCGGGCCGATGCCGGCTATGAGCACGCCTCGACCGTACGACCGAGGTGTGAACGTACGACAAGGGCCGAAAAGCCGGTGGCCCCGCCACTTTCCGGGCGGGGCCACCACTGTCCGAGGGGAGGGAAGCCCAAACGCTCGCGAGCTTCGCACACCCTGGTTATCGTTCGACGATCAGCCGCACTTGTTGTAGCCGCAGTTCCGACAGAGCAGGCACCCCTCGGCGTAGAAGAGGACGCCGCCACAGTCCGGGCAGCCGATGCCGCTGGGCACGGCGTTCGCGTGCGGGTCGACGCCCGTCGGATTGGCGAGCTGCTCGGGCGGGATGAGGGTCGGCTGGGCCGCCGCCTCCGCCCCGCCGAACTTCAGCTCCAGCCAGCGGAAGACGTAGTCGACGATGCTCGTGGCGATGGGGATCTTCGGGTTGTTCGTGGGCCCGCTCGGCTCGAAGCGGGTGTTCTTCAGCTTGCTGGCCAGCTCGGTGAGCGGCACGCCGTACTGGAGGGCGTAGCTCGTCAACATGGCCACCGTGTCCATCAGACCGCTCACCGTGGAGCCCTGCTTGCTCACGTTGATGAAGAGCTCGCCGGGCGTCCCGTCCTCGAACAGCCCCACAGTCATATACCCTTCCTGTTCGCCCACGCGGAACTTGTGGGTGATGGACTGGCGCTCGTCCGGAAGCCTGCGGCGCACCGGCCGGCGGTGCCGCGCCAGCAGCTCCTGGGCCGCCCGGATGGCCTCGTCAGGGTCGACCGGCTCCGGCGGCTTGGCAGCCGCCGAGCTCTTGTGGTACAGCACCTGCTCCTGCCGCGAGCCGTCCCGGTAGTAGCTGATGCTCTTCAGCCCGCTGTCATAGGCGAGCATGTACAGCCGCTTCACATCATCGACCGTATGCCAGTGCGGCGCGTTCACGGTCTTCGAAATGGAGGAGTCGTTGTACCGCTGCGCCGCCGCCTGCACCCGCACATGGTCCTCGGGCGTGATGTCGTTGGCGGCCACCAACCACTCGGGACGGTTCGGCGAGTAGTACAGATCCGCCCAACGGGAAGTCACGCTGTACTGGCCCGTCCGGTCGCTCCGCAGGTAGTCGAAGTCGAAGTACGGTTCGATCCCACTGTTCACGCCAGCCAGGAGGGAGGTCGTACCGGTGGGCGCTTGGGTCAGCAGGTAGCAGTTGCGGATACCGTACTTCCGGATTCCCTCCCGGATCTCCTCCGGCAGCCGCTTGATGAAGGGGCGGTCGAGGTAGGCAGGCGCGAAGGCAGGGAAGGGGCCGCGCTCCTTCGCCAGCTCCACGCTCGCCCGGTACGCTTCGTCCCGAAGGGTGCGGAACACGGCCTCGGTGAAGGCCACCGATTCGTCGGAGCCGTACCGGACCTGCATCCGCAAGAGGCAGTCGGCTAGGCCCATCACCCCGATGCCCATGCGGCGGATGCGCTGCTGGCTCTCTCGGCATTCGGGGAGCGGGTAGTTGGAGAGGTCGATGACGTTGTCGTTGAAGCGGACGGCGTAGGGGATGTACTTCCGGAAGGTGTCGAAGTCGAACCGCCAGCGGCCATCGGCCTCCTCCACCATGAAGGCGTCGAGGTTGAAGGCGCCGAGCAGACAGGCACCGTAGGGGCCGAGGGGCTGCTCACCGCACGGATTCGTGGCGATGAGCGTTTCGAAGTAGCCGGAGTTCGCCTCCTTGTTCGCCCGCTCCAGGAAGTAGACGCCCGGTTCGGCGCTCCGCCAGGCCGCTTCGCAAATCTCATCCCAGAGCTGGCGCGCCTTGATGGTGCGGTACACCTTCCCGTTGAACTTCAGGTCCCAATCGCCGTCGTTCTTCACCGCCTCCATGAAGGCGTCGGAGATGCAGACGCTGATGTTGCATCCTTCCAGGACGCCCGGCGTCTCCTTGGCGTGGATGAACTCGAAGATGTCCGGGTGGTCGTCGTTCAGCATGATCATGGCCGCGCCGCGGCGGCTGCCGCCCTGGATGATGACGTTCTTCGAGATGAAGGCGAAGGGCTGCGCCCAGTTCACCGGTCCGGAGGAGGTTCCGTTCACCCCTCGCACGAACTCGCCGCGCGGGCGGAGGGTGGACATGTTGATACCGACTCCGCCCCCGCGGGATTGGATTTCGACCCATTCGTTGAGGGCCTTCATGATTCCCTGGCGGCTATCCTCGGGGCTGGGAATGACATAGCAGTTCTGAGCCGTAACCCCCGCCCCGGTACCCATGGCGTGGTTGATGCGGCCGCCCGGTACGTAGCGGAAGCCCCAGAGAAGGTCGAGGAAGCGTTCAGCCCAGACCCGCCGCTCCTCTTCGCTCTTCTCGTTCTCGGCCACGGCGCGGGCGACCCGCTGCCAGGCCTCGTGCGGGTACTGCTCCCCGTCGTGGGCGTACCGGTCGCGGAAGATCTTCAGCTGAATCTCGCTGTACTGGAATTCTCGGTCGCCCACGGTTCGCCTCTCGGAAAGCTGCGTCATCTCGGGTCCCTCCATCATATCGCGTCGTTCGGGGTTATGCGAACAGATGTTCCAGCGCGGGCCGAGGCCCGCACCCTCGTCGCTTCCCTACTCCCCGTCGGTGCCCGTCGCCCGTCGAGCCGCCCGGCCGGCCACGACCCGTGGGCGGGGAGGCACCACTCCGCCCGAATCGTCGATGAGGGGAAGCTGGAGCATCCGCTCTTCGGCTGTCGGCACGCGCCCTTCTTCGAGCGCCCGCAGCGCCTCTTTCAGCTCCTCGAGGTCGGCGAAGGCGCGGTACACCGAGGCGAAGCGGATGTAGGCGATGTGGTCCAGCCTGCGCAGGGCGTCCATCGCCAGCTCTCCCACCACCGACGATGGCACCTCCGGCTTCCCCTCCGCCATGATCTTCGCCTCGATCTCTGCGACGATCGCCTCGAGCTCGGCGGCAGGGATGTTCCGTTTCGTGCAGGCCCGCCGCAGCCCGGCGAGGAGCTTCTCCCGGTTGAAATCCTCCCGGCGGCCATCCCGCTTGATGATCTGCACGGCCGCCCGCTGGACCGTCTCCAGGGTCGTGAACCGCTCGCCGCACGCGACGCATTGCCGCCGCCGGCGGATGCCATCGTCCGTCATGCGGCTATCGGTCACCCGCGTATCCCGGTGGCGGCAGAAGGGGCAGCGCATCGGCGGCCTCCGGCGTAATTGCTCACGTGCTCGCGCCGTTGAGCGAGACAGCGGCATTCTGCTCCCAACATCTTGGGGCGTCAAGCGGTTCGCGCTACAAAATCTGGTATTTGCGGGAGTGGCATAGTAGACATGACAGTACGAGCCGGGCCCCTTCCATGAAGAAAGGGCGGCAGCGCGTCGCTGCCGCCCCGGATTCATGCGTCGGGGGCTCAGACGGCCGCTTCCTCGGCGCCCGGAATGGGCCGGGCGAGCTGGCGCTTGTCGAGGAACTTCGCCCGGATGTAGTCGCGGTGCATCTTGGCGATGAAGTCGAGGGAGATCCCCTTCGGGCAGGCCGCCTCGCATTCGCCGGTGTTCGTGCAGCTCCCGAAGTACTGCTCCATCGTCTCGACCATCGAGACCACCCGGCTCCACCGCTCGGGCTGCCCCTGCGGGAGCAGGTTCAGGTGGCTTACCTTCGCCGCCGTGAAGAGCTGGGCAGCGCCGTTCGGACAGGCGGCCACACACGCCCCGCAGCCGATGCAGGTGGCCGCGTCGAAGGCGCGGTCGGCCACCGGCTTCGGCACGCGCACGCTGTTCGCCTCCGGCGCCGACCCGGCGTTGACGGAGATGTAGCCGCCGGCGGCGATGATGCGGTCGAAGGCGCTCCGGTCGACCACGAGGTCCTTCAGGACGGGGAACGCCGCCGCCCGCCAGGGCTCGATGACGATGGTGTCGCCGTCCTTGAAGTGCCGCATGTGGAGCTGGCAGACGGTCGTGCGGGGGAGCGGGCCATGGGGCACGCCGTTGATCATGAAGCCGCAGCTCCCGCAGATGCCTTCTCGGCAGTCGTGCGAAAAGGCGATGGGCTCTTTCCCCTCCGCCGCCAAGCGCTCGTTCAGCACGTCGAGCATCTCGAGGAAGGACATGTGCTCGCTGATGCCGTCGACCCGGTACGTCTCGAACCGCCCCGGCCTGTCGGGCCCCGCCTGCCGCCACACCTTCAGCGTGAACGTCATCGTCCTGCTCATTTGTAGCTCCTCTGGGTCGGCTTCACGTATTCGAAGACGAGCGGCTCCTTCCAGAGGCGGGCCGGCTTCCCTACGCCCGTGAACTCCCAGGCGGCCACGTAGGCGAAGAGGTCATCCCGGCGGAGCGCCTCGTGGTCCGGGGTCTGGTACTCCTCGCGGAAGTGGCACCCGCACGACTCCTCCCGGTGGAGGGCGTCCTGACACATCAGCTCGCCCAGCTCGAAGAAGTCGGCCACCCGCAGCGCCTTCTCCAGCGATTGGTTCAGGTCTTCGGCGCTCCCCGGCACCTTCACGTCGTGCCAGAACTCCTCCCGCAGGTCCGCCACCATCCGCCAGGCCTTCTTCAGTCCCTCCGCGTTCCGGGACATCCCGCAGTAATCCCAGAGGATCTTCCCGAGCTCCCGGTGGAACCAGTCCACCGTCCGCGAGCCGTTGATGGAGAGGAGCTTCGCGATGCGCTCGCGCACTTCGCACTCGGTGCGCTCGAACGCCGGGTGGTCGGTGGGAAGCGGCTTCGTGCCGAGCTGTGGCGCGAGGTCGTTGGCGATGGTCGCGGGCAGGATGAAGTACCCATCCGCCAGCCCCTGCATGAGGGCGCTCGCTCCCAGCCGGTTCGCGCCGTGGTCGGAGAAGTTCGCCTCCCCGATGACGAACAAGCCGGGGATGTTGCTCATCAGGTTGTAGTCCACCCAGAGGCCGCCCATCGTGTAGTGCGGTGCCGGGTAGATGCGCATCGGCACCTCGTACGGGTTCTCACCGGTGATGCGCTCGTACATCTCGAAGAGGTTGCCGTAGCGCGCTTCGATGGTTGCCCGGCCCAGCCGGCGGATCGCGTCGGAGAAGTCGAGGTACACGCCGTTCCGCAGGGGACCGACCCCGTACCCCTCGTCGACCATCCGCTTCGCCGCCCGCGAAGCGACGTCGCGGGGCACCAGGTTGGCGAAGGAGGGGTACATCCGCTCCAGGTAGTAGTCGCGCTCCTCCTCCGGGATCTCGTTCGGCGGCCGGGGATCTCCCTTCTGCTTCGGTACCCAGATGCGGCCGTCGTTCCGCAGCGATTCGCTCATCAGGGTGAGCTTCGACTGGTACTCCCCGCTCTGCGGGATGCACGTCGGGTGGATCTGGGTGAAGCAGGGGTTGGCGAAGAGCGCGCCGCGCCGGTGGGCGCGCCAGATGGCTGTGGCGTTCGAGCCCTTCGCGTTCGTGGAGAGGAAGAACACGTTGGAGTAGCCGCCGGTGGCCAGGACCACGGCGTGGGCGCTGTGGCGCTCGATCTCCCCCGTGAGCAGGTTCCGGGTGATGATCCCCACCGCCCGGCCTTCATGCACCACGAGGTCGAGCATCTCCGTGTAGGGGAACACCTTCACCTGGCCCATCGCCACCTGGCGCATTAGCGCCTGGTAGGCGGCCAGCTCGAGCTGCTGGCCCGTCTGCCCCCGGGCGTAGAAGGTGCGCGCCACCTGGGTGCCGCCGAAGGAGCGGTTATCGAGCAGCCCGCCGTACTCCCGCGCGAAGGGGACGCCCTGGGCCGCGCAGTGGTCGATGATGCGCACCGAGATCTCGGCCAGGCGGTAGACGTTCGCCTCCCGAGCGCGGAAGTCGCCGCCCTTGATGGTGTCGTAGAAGAGCCGAAGGGTGCTGTCGCCGTCGTTCTTGTAGTTCTTCGCCGCGTTGATGCCCCCCTGGGCGGCGATGCTGTGCGCTCGTCGCGGCGTGTCGTGGAAGCAGAACGCCTTCACGTTGTAGCCCAGTTCGCCCAACGTGGCCGCGGCCGAGGCCCCCGCCAGCCCGGTGCCCACGACGATGATCTCGAACCGACGGCGGTTCTGCGGCGCGACCAGCTTCGATTCGAACTGATGCCGCTCCCACTTCTCCTCGATGGGCCCGGGCGGGACCTTCCCGTCCAGGATTCCGACGGCTTCGAACGTCTCCGCCGCGAGGGTCGTCATGGCGCGCCTCCTTCCTCCGTTAGGAAATCGCCCCGCTCAGGACGGCAATGGGGAATGAAACGTTCCCCGCGACGATGAGCGCCGCGAAGGCGATGGCGAAGCCCCGCCGCCAGGGCTTGAACCGGCCGAGCGTCCAACCGAGGGACTGGAACAGGCTCCACGCCCCGTGGTAGATGTGCATCCCCAGGAGCACGTTGGCGACGATGTAAATCCCCGCCACCCACCAGCGGGAGAGGCTTTCGACGACGTTCTCGTACGGGTGGCCGGCGACGAAGTTCGGGTTCGCCCACCCCCAGGTGAGGTCGGCCAGGTGGAAGAGGACGAAGAGACCGACGATCACCCCGCTCCAGCGCATCGTCCGAGCCGCGTAGTCCGCGGCGGTGTACTTCCTCGGCCCCTGGTATCCCACGGGGCGGGCGCGCCGGTTCATCAACGTCAGGCTCGCCGCTGCGTGGATGTGGAGGGCGAAGGCTGCGATGAGCACCACGCGTACCGCCCACAGGAGGCCGCGGTTCGGGACGGCGGGCTCGCCCACGGTGCGGAGCCACTCCCCGTAGGCGTTCATGTGCTCCGCACCCTGGTACAGCTTCAGGTTGCCCAGCATATGGAGGAGGACGAATCCCAACAGGACGATGCCGGTGACGGCCATCACCGCCTTCTTTCCGACCGCCGAGGCGTAGAAGTCGAGCGGCCAAGCGGCGTAGTTGCGGCGACGGTTCACCACGCGCGGCGCTGAGCTGCTGAGCATGCTGCCTCCCAACGGGGGAATCGCGGGCTGTCGGGCATCGCGGGCCCCCACGATCCTACGCCCGCCCGGCGAGGGCATTCAATGTAAACCGAACGTGAATCCATCGATTCTGCGCTCGCCCGTCATCGAAGCCGTCGTTCGCCGCTCCGCTCTCGCCAGAAGAGCAGCCCGATGATCGACTTCCCGTCCGTGATGCGTCCCGAGCGGACGGCGGCGAGGGCCTCCTCCGGCGTCAGCTCCAGCACCTCGATGTCCTCGTCGGCGTCGCGCTCCCGGCTGCAGGGCTCCAGCCCGCTGGCGGCGAAGAGGTGGATGTACTCTGTGGTGTACCCCGGGGCGACATAGAACCCGCCCAGCGGCTCCAGCACCGCGGCCCGCATCCCGATCTCCTCCTCCAGCTCCCGGCGGGCGGCCGTTTCCGGGTCCTCGCCCGGCTCCAGCGTGCCGGCCGGGAGCTCGAGCAGCCGTGCACCTGCCGGATGCCGGTACTGCTCGACGAGGAGCAGCGTTCCCCGGGCGGTCACCGGCACGATGCACACCGCCCCCGGGTGGATCACGATCTCGCGCACGGCCTCGGTGCCGTCGGGCCAGCGGAGCCGGTCGACCCGGAGCTCGAACAGCCGGCCTCGGTAGGCGGTGTGGCGTTCGGCCACCTCGGGGAGGGGCCACTCCCGGCCGCTCATTCGAGGAAATCCCGCAGCTTTCGACTCCGGCTCGGGTGGCGCAGCTTCCGCAGCGCCTTCGCCTCGATCTGCCGGATCCGCTCCCGCGTCACCCCGAACTCCCGCCCGACCTCTTCCAGCGTCCGGCTGCGGCCGTCCTCCAGTCCGAAGCGGAGCTGCAGGACCCGCCGCTCCCGGGCGGTGAGGCTGGCGAGGACATCCTCCACCTGCTCCCGCAGCAGCTGCTGGCTCGCGGCCTCGGCCGGTGCGGGGACGGTGTCGTCGGGGAGGAAATCGCCCAGGTGGCTGTCCTCCTCCTCGCCGATGGGTGTCTCCAGCGAGACCGGCTCCTGGGACACCTTCTCGATCTCCCGGATCCGCTCCGGCGTGTACACCGTGGTCGCGTCCGACATCGCCGCCGCCAGCTCCTCGGCCGTCGGCTCGCGACCGTACTCCTGCAACAGCCGCCGGCGCACCCGCACCAGCTTGTTGATCGTCTCCACCATGTGGACGGGGATCCGGATCGTCCGCGCCTGGTCGGCGATGGCCCGCGTGATCGCCTGACGGATCCACCAGGTGGCGTAGGTCGAGAACTTGTACCCCTTCCGGTAGTCGAACTTCTCCACCGCGCGGATGAGCCCGATGTTCCCCTCCTGGATGAGGTCGAGGAGGGACATCCCGCGGCCGACGTACCGCTTCGCCACCGAGACCACGAGCCGCAGGTTCGCCTCCGTGAGCCGCCGCTCCGCCTTCACGCCGTTGTCGCGGATGGTGTCGAAGTGGTACCGGAGCGTCTCTTCCAGCGGGGCGAGCCGCTCCACCAGCCCTTCAGCCGGCGGGAGGAGGTACTCCTCACCCCCGGCAAGCTCGCCCATCTCGGCGACGAGCTGTCCACCGAGGATGTGGGTCACCGTCGAGAGGAGCACGATGCTCTCGTGGGCCCGTTCCTCCTCCCAGCCGAAGCTCCGCATCAAGTGGGCCCGGAAGTCGGCGTCGAGCTCGTTGTCGAGCATTCCCCGGAACTGCGGGTCGTCCACCACCTGGGAGTGGGTCATCGCGGCGAGCTTCGGCGCGGCGGGGTCGCGCCAGCGGGGCGTCTCGCCGGGGGTGTCCGTCCCGCCCCGCTCCGCGTCGCGGATGCGTTCGAACTCGTCGATGTACCGCTTCGCCGCTTCGTAGACGGGCAGCACGGCCGCCCACTCCTCGAGCAGGGCCACCGCCATGCGGGCCGCCGAGGGGGGATGCCCGTACGCTTGTTGGTACCGCTTGCAGATGTTCTCCAGGTGGAGCCATTCCTCCCGTTGGCGGGCTAGGTGCTTCTCGTCGTCGGCCGTGAGGAGGTACACCCTACCGATTTCGCGGAGGTACATCCGCACGGGGTCGTCGAGACCCTCCGTCTCGTCCTCGTCGGTGAGGAGGGTCACGCCTTCGAGCGGCTCCTCGTCCTCCTCCTCGGCGAGCTCCTCGTCGTCCTCGACGACGATGGCCTCCTCGTCGACGGCCGCGAACTCGCTCCCCGCCAGCCGGCTGAGGACGCTCTCGATGACCGCGTCGCCGCTATGGCCACCGTCGCTGAACGGGTCGTCCGACATGCCGGCGCCCCTTGCGCGAGGAATGGAGAAAGGGCGGGCGCCCCGGGGGTGCCCGCGGCGGCTTCACAATAGCAGCGGCGAGGGGCGGCTCTCAAGGGAGCGCCGGCACGCTTCGCAGCTCCTGTTCGTTCCCGAAGGGGTGCCGGCGGCCGAGGCGTTCCTGGTGGGCGGTGGAGGACTCGAACCTCCGACCTCGTCGGTGTGAACGACGCGCTCTAACCATCTGAGCTAACCGCCCGCGCGATCGAGTCTAGGGCGGGGCGGGCGGCGCGACAACCGCGTTCCGGCGGTTGAACCGCTGGGGGCGCCTTCGGATAATGGAGACGGTGCCGAAGTGGCGGAATGGCAGACGCGCCGCGTTCAGGGCGCGGTGCCCGCAAGGGCGTGTGAGTTCAAATCTCACCTTCGGCACCAATTTCGTACCGGGTGCGCCGGTAGCTCAGGGGATAGAGCGCTGCCCTGCGGAGGCAGAGGTCGCAGGTTCGAATCCTGCTCGGCGTACCACCTTCTTCCTCACGTCTGGTTATTCGCCCAGATTCCGGAGCAGCCCGCCACTCTTCGCGCCCCATTCGCGGCTGTTGTGACCCTCGGCCCCGGGCGCGCCCGCTTCGGACGGCTTCGCCACCGTTCGGCTCCAGACTCGCCGCGCTCCCATGGGCGGCGCACGCTCGACGGCCGCTACCGCTGCCGGCGCAATTGGCTGAGGAGCTTGGGGTGCCGAACCGGCGGCGCATGCAGGACTGGTGCGCGTAGCTCGGGAGCGGCACCGTGGTCTGCGCGGTAAGCGCCAGCGGGCGAGCGGGGTGCATCTGGTGCCACCGGTGGGCACGCAGGAGGCGTCGGTTCCGAGAGCCTGCGCCCGGCCCGCTCCCCACGGGTCTACCTCCCCGGTGGCCCGCCTCCGGGCTGACCGGAGGGGCCGGGCGTCAGCGTGGGCCGGCCGCGTGGGCGCCGGAGGCGGTGGGCTCCTCGTCGGTGCCTTCGCGCAGACGGAGCAGGTCCCAGGCGGTGCGCACGGTGGGCACGGCCTCCCGCCAGCGTGCCAGCAGCATCGCCGCCGTGAGGACGAGGTAGGCGGCCGAGTACCCCATCCGCACGCGCTGGTCGCTCAGGAAGAGCTGCGTGCCGAAGAGCACGAAGAGGAGGACCGCCTCCCGCCGCGACATCCTGAGGTTGGCGAAGACGGCGATGGCGAAGAGCGACTGGGCGGCGGTGAGCAGCACCTCCTCCCGCTGCCGGCTATCCAACGGCAGCCCGCCGAAGAGATGGAATTCGCCCGCCGCGACCGAAAAGGCGATCGGCAGGGTCCCGACGAGCAGGGTCCACTGGTTCACCTTCGAGGAGATGAGCGCCCCCATCGCCACCGCGGCCCGGCCGCGCCACGCCAGCACTGCGGCGACGAGGATCTCCGGTGACTCCGAGGCGAGCGGCGCCAGCCACTGGATGAGGAGGAACTCGGAGACGCCCAGCTTCTCGCCCATGTGCACGAGGGAGTCGGCGAACGGCTCGGCGGACGAGAGGATCGCCGCCGCGCTGTAGGCGAAGAGCACCGCGATGCCGATCCGTCGCCGCACCGTCGTGAGGCTGCCGATCGCCCGCGCTGGGCCCACCAGCTCCACCTCTTCGCCCTCGGCCTTCGAGGTGTAGAAGAGGTAGATGAGGAAGAGCGACACGAGCACGATGGAATCGGCCAGGGTGAGTACGTCCCGGAGGGGGACGAAGATCACGTACCCCGTGGCGACGAGCAGGAACGCCAGTTCGATCGCCCGGTGCCGGTCCACGGCCAGCTCGCGACGGCCGGTTCGGACCCAGAAGAGGAGCATCACCACCGACCAGCCGACCCCGATGAGCAGCCGGTTGCCGCCCGTCATGTTGGCGATCGCCAGGCCGCGTTCCGCCTCCGCGGGGTCGGCGCCCGCCTTCCATGCGAGCACGAGGTCGACGGCGTACTCCGGCAGCACGGCGATGAAGGCGATGACCGCCAACGCCAGCCCCTGAGAGATGTCCATCTCGGCCGTCTCGGCTGTCCAGCTGAGGATGAAGGCTGCTGCGAGGATCGCCGTTCCGAAGACGGCCGCTCCGAGCTCCGCGGGGAGATGTACGTCAGCGATGCGTAGGGCGATGCCCGGCGCCGCGGCCGCGGCGGTGAGGGCGAGCGTCGCCCACAGGCTGCGGAGGTCGTCGTTCCCGCTGGCGGTCAGCGACATGCCGAGGCCGCTCCCCTGGGGCGTCCCGCCCTGCGGCGAGAAGTCCGCACGTCACTCATAGAAGGCAATCGGTTCGGCGCACTCCCAGTAGTTCTCGAGCTTCCCCTCGGGCAGGCCGCGCACAGGGTAGAAGCGCCCCTTGTGGAGCTGCTCCAGCAGCTGCTCTTGCGTTTCGATCGTCTCCTCGAAGGCGACGGCGAAGTAGCCGATGCCTTGCTTCGAGTGGGCGTCCGAGCCGCCCGTGCCCGGCTTCCCCAGGATCTTCGCCACCTGGAGGGCGAAGTAGTTCTCCTTCGGAGTGTTGCACCCGTTGAGCACCTCGATGGCGTCGACGAGCTGGAAGACCGGCAGGCGCGCGGCTTCTTCAGGCGAGAGGCGAAAGGGCTCGCGGCCCTCCCTGCGGTGGTGGACGGGGTCGAAGAAGTGACGGAAGGGATGGGCAACGATGAGGAAGGCTCCCTGCTCATCGGCCACCTGGCGGAGCCGCTCGAGCCGCCGGATCCCGCTTTCGTACCCGCGAAGCCCGACGGCGATGATGTGGCCCATGTCGGTGGACACCTCCATCCCGTTGGAGACGAAGATGTCGGGGTGGCGCTTCCGGAAGGCGGCCAGGTCCCACGGCTCCCACATCCGGTCGTGCTCGGTGATGTTCACCCCGGTGAGGCCGACGCGCCGGGCCTCCGCCATCAGGTCGTCGGGGTCCAACATGGAATCGGAAGCACCTTTGGTGGTGTGCAGGTGCATGTCCATGATGGTCCCCGGCACGCCGCAACCCCCGTTCGTGCAAAGATTCACGAGAGCCGAAGTATATCACTGCGCGGCCATCCACGGCAGCGCCCAGCCGAAGAGCCCGGCGAAGGCGGCGGCGTGGAGCGCTACTGCCCATCGCCACCGCGGAAAGAGGGCGGCGACCGGCGCCGCTCCCGCTAGCGCCAACCCGACGGAGCCGAGGGCGAACGGCAAGCTCTCCGACCCCGCGCCCGGGCGGCCGGCGAAATCGCCGACGGCGTACACGATGGCTGCCGTCAGGCCAACGATGGTCCAGAAGAAGACGGCGCCGACGGAGACGAGCACGCCGACGACCCCAGGGGGCACGCCTGCTTCCGTCCACCCCTTTGGGGCCGCCCCTCGTGTCAGTGCCAGTGCCCCCACGGTCGTGGAGACGAGGGCCATCGCGTACCCCGCCACCCAGCCGGCGATTACGGTCTCCACGGTGCCCCTGCCGTTCTGGTTTCGGCGACGCGGTCCCCGAATCCGGCGGCCTTCAACCGGGCGGCGACGGCTGGTGCCGTCTCCGGCGGTCCGATCCAGAAGAGCGTCGGACCGGCCCCTGCCAGCCTGAGCGGCTCGCCCGTCGCCTCCTCGGCCTGTCGCCACTCCTCTGCGAGTCCGGGTACGAGGGCGCGGGCGACGTCTTCGAACCGGTTGTAGAGGTCGGCGCTGCGGAGGGCGCAGGGGAGCCTGGCGGCGAGGGCGGCGGTCCGCGCGCCGTCGTCGTACGGGCCCGGCGCGAGGGCCGCGAACATGCGGCCGGTCTTTGCTTCCAGATGCTCCCTGGGCAGGAGGAGCACGACGCCATGCTCCCGTAACGGCGGGAGCGGCTCGACGCGCTCGCCCCGTCCGGTGACCAGTGCCGTTCCCCCGACGAGGAGGAACGCCTCGTCGCTCCCCACCTCGCAGGCGGCGGCGATGAGGTCGTCTGGGGATGCGCCCCACGCCTCACCCAGGAGGCGAAGCACGGCGGCAGCGTCGGACGCGCCCCCGCCGAGTCCCCCCGCGGGAGGGATCCTCTTGGTGATGCGGATGCGCAGGCCCTCGGTGCCTCGCGCCATCCGGTGCGCCAGGGCCTCGGCGGCTCTCCAGGCCAGGTTGCTGCCATCGGCCGGGACGCCGGTGCTGCACGGGCCGGCCACCTCGATGCCGGGGCCGTCGCCGTCCAGTACGACCTCCACCTCGTCGGCGAGGGCGAGCGTCTGCATGACCGAGGCGAGCTCGTGGTAGCCGTCGCCGCGAGGTCCGAGGACCTCGAGGGTGAGGTTCACCTTGGCGGGCGCGACCGTTCGCAGCCGCTCAGGCATGGGCGCGCACCGCCTCCACTGCGTCGAGGAGGGTCAGCCACTCGCCGAGGGCCAGCGTTTCGGGGCGACGCATCGGGTCGATGCCGGCAGCCTCCAGCGCTTCGCGCGCGCCGCCCTTCGGGAGCCACACCCCTTGCGCGAGCGCGTTGTGAATCTGCTTGCGGGGGTTACGGAAGGTCTTCGCCACGAGTTCGAAGAAGGCCTCGCGGCGCTCTTCGGGCACGAGCGGCTCGGGCCTGACCCGCAGTCGCACGACGCCCGACCAGACTTTGGGGGGTGGGTCGAAGGCTTCCGGCGGCACGGAGAAGAGGTACTCGGCTTCGGCGTACACCTCGATGGAGAGGGCGAGCAGCGAGCGCTTCCCTGGCGGTGCGGCGATCTCGCGTGCCACCTCGCGTTGCAGCATGGCCACGATCTCGGTCGGCTGCGGCTTCCCTTCGAGGAGGTGGCGGAGGATCGGGTTCGCGGCGTAGTAGGGGAGGTTCCCCACGGCGGCGAATCGGGCCGTCGGGCCGAGCTCCGCTGCCAGGTCGACGGTCCGCGCGTCGCCTTCGATGACCCGGAAGAGCCGTTCGTCGGCGAATCGCCGGCGGAGGTAGCGGACGAGGCGGTGCTCCAGCTCCACCGCCACGACCGCCCCGTGCCGGCGGAGCAGCTCGGCCGTGAGCTCGCCCGTGCCCGCGCCGATTTCGAGCACGAAGCCATCGGCGGGCGGGCGGACGGCTTCGGCGATGTCGCGCAGGATGCCCGTATCGCGGAGGAAGTGCTGGCCGAGCTCCTTCCGGGGGCGTGGTTCGGAGCGGACTGCTGCGCGGTTCACGCTTCGATCGTAGTGGAGGGAGAGCGGTGCCGCTTCACTCCAGGATGTAGATGTCGAGCACCCGTTTCCCCCAGCCGGGGTCGCCGACGCTTTCGGGGAAGCCGAGGTCGACGTGGTATCCTTTGACGCCCCCTCCCACGTCGGCGGCGAGGCAGAGGCCGTACCCGGGTATGTACATCCAGGTTCCCAACGGGATGACGGTCGGGTCGACGGCGCAGATGCCCTTGTCGAGGCGTACGCCGGTGGCGGTGATGCCGTAGCTCGGGTCATCGCGCGATTTCCCGCCGTGGGAGGCGTTGTACCAGGTCGTGACGACCGTGATCTTCCGCTTGTACGGTCCGGTGTACTCGGGCGCGTCGAGGGGGGCGGAGGGGCCTGTGGATGGCGGGCCCGAGATGTGGCGCGTCGGGACGGGCTCCCGCACCACGGTCACGCCCGGGAGCTGAACGCGCGCCACCTCCTGGCCGTTCTTGTAGGTGACCCGGTAGCGGATGACGCGGATGCCCTCGCGTCCGGGGATGATGCGCACCGACCCCGGGGGGAGGCTTGGGTCGGACTCGTAGACGATCGGCGGCTGGATCGGCTGCTCGACGGTCTCCTCCACCTCCCGAGTGAGGGCGATCGTGAGGGAGAGGCCGTTCTCCACGGGGGTATCGAGCGGGAGGGACACCACGTCCTCGGGGCCGAGCTCGATGCCCAGGAGGCGAAGGATTTCGGCCACGGTCTCGGCCCGGGTGTACAGAGTCTGCTCCTTCCCGTCGAGGACGAGATGGACGCTCTTCGCCTTCGCGAGGTGGACGGACATTCCGGCCGTGACCGGGGCGTCCAAGCCCGGCCGGACGAGGTCCTCCTCGCGAACGGTCATGCCGAGCTCTTCGAGGAGGGCGGCCACCGTGGGTGCGGCCGTGCGGGCGTCGATGCGGAGGGTGTCGACGAAGACGGAGACCGGCACGGCGCGAACGACGGCGATGCGCGTTCCCGCCGGTGCGGGGAGGCGCGCCCCCGGGGGTGGCGGGTAGAGGGAGGCGAGGGCTGCGGCCAGGGGCGCCTTCGCCGTGGCGCGGCGGCCGTTCACGTACACCACGTCACCGGGCCGGAGGTCGATGCCCGCCTCGGCGAGCACGCCGCTCACGGTCGAGGCTTGCGTATGGACGAGCCAAGCTGCGCCGTCGGCCTCGATCGTCACGGGCACGGCGCGGTCGATGGCGACGCTGGTGTGCGCGCCGCCGCTGGCGGAGACCACGCGGTCGCCTGGCCCGAGCCGGACGCCGGCCGCCTGGAGTGAGCGTGCCTCGGAGCCGAGGGCTGTCTCGACGGTGGTGGAGCGGCCCTGGTCGAGGATGGTGATGGTTCGTTGGGGGAAGGCGCGGAAGGCGACGAACGCCACCACGACCACCGCGAGGATGGTCGCCGTGTGGTGCCGACCTCGGAACTGGCGGGGGTGGATTCGGAGGCCGGGCGGAAGTGCTCGAGCTCGCGTCAGCTGCCGCCCGACAAGTCCGGGCGGCCGCGCTGCTTCAGCCAACGACACTCCCCATCGTCGAGTTTTGGGTCCCGCTGGCGGCGGGCGCCCGCACGAAAAAGCGGCCGTGCACCTGCCGTCGAACCCGCGTCCGGGCTTGCCCCGCGCCCGTTGGCTCGGACCCGGCTTCCCTGCGGCACCCGGGGCGGACCACTTATGGCTGCTTCCTTCCGGACCTGACCAGGTTCGTGGCGCCTCGCCGCGCAGGACCAGGTCGTCAGCGCCGCGTGGCGGGAGCGCGGCCCGAACGCGCAGCCCTCGGGCAGGAATTCGACCCCGCTCGAGCGGATTGCGGGTTCAGGGCACCGCTAGCTCCCCGTCTAGCACGGCCATCTGCAACCGTATCCAATCGCTCCCCTCGCGGTCAACGGGGGTTTTCCTCTTCTCCGCTGGAGACGGTGCGGATACGGAGCATCACCTGGCCAGCGGTTACTCGCTGCCCTGGGGCAACCTCGACCGCCGTCACTTCGCCGGCGGCGGGGGCACGGATCTCGTTGTTCATCTTCATGGACTCCATGACGAGCAACACCTGGCCCTGTCCGACGTGCTCGCCGACGGCGCACAGCACTTCCACGATGGTGCCCGTCATGGGAGCGGTCACCTCGGCCGCACCCTTCGGGCGCCGGCGCCCCTCCTGCCGTCTCAGGAGGGACGGCCGCCAGCGCTCCACTTCGTAATTCAGGTTGTGGCGGCCGATGGTGACCACGGCCCCATTCCGCCCCCGGCCCTGGATGTACAGCTCCACCGGCCGGTGGTCGAGGAGGAGGAGGAAGAGCCCCGAGTCGCCGACGGCCTCGAGTTGGGCCACGTGCCAGGTCTCGCTCCCCTCTCGGCGGACGCGCACTTCGCCACCGGCGAGACGCTCCACCTCGTACGTGGCGGTGCCGCCGTTGCCGTCGCTGACTACGTACTTCTCCACCAGGTCCCTCCTCCGAGCTGTGCCATCTGCCTTCGCCATTGGGAGGAAGCCGCCGACCGACGGTCGAGGGGCTCCCGGCGGTGGCCGTCGGTCACCGCTCCGGCGGTGTAGAGCAGCGCGGCCACCTCTGCCGCCAGGCGCTGCTCCTCGACCGGCTCCGCGGGCTGCACCTGGTACCGGTCGAGGAAGGAGGTGTCGATATCGCCGGCGATGAATGCCGGCGTGTCGAGGATCTGCAGGAGGTAGGGGATGTTCGTGGCGACGCCCTCGACCCGGAACTCGGTCAGCGCCCGCTTCATGCGGGTTCGCGCTCCCTCACGGTTCCTCCCCCACGCGGTCACCTTCGCCAGGAGCGAATCGTAGTAGGGCGTGATCTCGATGCCGTCGTACAGGGCGCTCTCGACGCGGATGCCCGGGCCTGCGGGCTCGCGCGCGAGCATCACCTTCCCTACCGAAGGGAGGAAGTTGTTGAAGGGGTCTTCCGCTACGATGCGGCACTCGATGGCCCACCCACGCGTCAGCAGTTCGGCTTCGTCGTAGGGGAGCTCTTCGCCGGCGGCCACGAGAATCTGGTCCTTCACGAGGTCGACCCCGGTGACCATCTCCGTGACCGGGTGTTCCACCTGCAGCCGGGTGTTCATTTCGATGAAGTAGAAGGAGCGGTCGGCGGTGAGGAGGAATTCCACCGTCCCCACGTTGTGGTAGTTCGCCGCCCGGGCGATGCGCACGGCTGCCCGGCAGAGGGCCCGCCGGAGGAGCTGGTCGACCACCGGGCTGGGGCACTCCTCGATCAGCTTCTGGTGGCGCCGCTGGATCGAGCATTCCCGCTCGCCGATCGGAACGATGTTCCCGTACCGGTCGGCGATGATCTGCACCTCGATGTGACGGACGGGCCAGAGCTGCTTTTCGACATAAAGGGCCGGGTTGCCGAAGGCGGCCTTCGCCTCCTGCATCGCGACCGTAGCGGCCCGCTCGAGCTCGTCGGGTGAGCGGACGACGCGGACGCCTTTGCCGCCGCCGCCCGCCGCTGCCTTCAGCATCACGGGGTAGCCGATCCGGTCGGCGGCCCGGCGGATGTCGTCCAGACTCGTGAGCTCGTCGGAGCCGGGGATGACGGGCACGTTGGCGCTTTCGGCGGTCTTCCTCGCCGCCACCTTGTCGCCCAGCAGGCGCATCGACTCGGGCGGGGGGCCGATGAAGGTGAGCCCCGCTGCGCCGCAGGCCTCGGCGAAATCGCTGTTCTCGGCTAGGAATCCGTAGCCGGGATGGATGGCGTCGGCACCCGCCTTCTTCGCTACCTCGATGATCCGCTCGATGTTGAGGTAGCTCTCCCGGGCTGGGGCCGGGCCGATGTGGTACGCCTCGTCGGCGTAGCGGACGTGCGGCGAGAGCCGGTCGACGTCCGAGTAGACGGCGACCGAACGGATGGAGAGGTCGCGCAACGCGCGCACGATGCGGAGGGCAATTTCGCCCCGATTGGCTACCAGAACCTTCCGGAACATCGATGCTTCTCTAGACCCCCTCGATAGGCGCTAGGATACCGGCTCGCTGCTCGGTGGGAAACGCTCCCGTTGGCCGCCCCGTCCCAGCTCTCTACCCTGGTGATGTGGACGAACACGCCCTCGAGGTCCTCGAATTCCCGAAGCTCTTGGAGCTCCTCGCCGGCGAGACGTCGTTCCCGCCCGCCCGCGAGCGGGCGCTGGCTCTGGTGCCCGTGCCCACCTTCGAGGGCGCCCTGGAGCGCCTGCGGGCAACCGCGGAGATGCTCCTCCTCGAACGGATGGGCATCGACCTCCCGACCGGTGGGCTGAGCGATGTCCGGCCGGTGCTGCGGGAGGTCGGGGTCGGTCAGGTTGCCCTCCCGGGCGAGTTGCTCGCCACGGCCGAGTTCCTCCGGGCGGCCATGCGGGCGCGGGATGCGCTTAGCCGCGTGGCGGACCGTGTGCCCCGTCTGTGGGAGTTGGCCGCCGCCATCGGGGATTTCCGCGCCGAAGTCCGGGCCATCGAGGCGGCCATCACGCGCCGCGGCGAGGTCACCGACAACGCCAGCGAGGCTCTGGCCGCTGTCCGACGCCAGCTCCGCCAGGCTCAGGAGCGGCTCGATGCCCTCGCCCAGTCGGCCCTGGCCGACGCCCTCCGCCGGGGTATCGCCCAGGAACCCCTGGTGACCGAGCGGAACGGCCGGAAGGTTCTCCCCATCAAGGCCGAACACCGGGCGCACCTCCCCGGCATCGTCCACGACGTCTCCTCGAGCGGTGCCACCGTGTTCATCGAGCCCGCGGCGCTCGTCGAAGCCGGGAACGTCGTTCGGGAGCTCCAGCTCTCCGAGGAGCGCGAAGTGCGGCGCGTGCTCCAGCGCCTGGGAGGCCTCCTCGCTGCGCGGCTCTCCGAGATCGCCGCTGCCGTGGATGCGATGGCGGAACTCGACCTCCTCCGGGCGAAGGTGCGGCTGGGGCGACGGCTCGGCGCGGAGCTTCCTGCTCCAGGAGATCCGTGCCTCTGGCTGGCGGCCGACGGGATGCTCGACCTCCGCCGTGCTCGCCATCCGCTCCTCCGAGGGGAGCCCGTCCCCATCGACGTTTCGGTCGGCGGCGCGGTGCCAGGGTTGCTCATCACCGGCCCGAACACCGGGGGTAAGACCGTCGCCCTCAAGACGATCGGGCTGCTCACCCTCATGGCGCAGGCGGGTATCCCCATTCCTTGCAGCGAGGGGAGCCGGCTCGTGGTGTTCGAGCGGGTGTACGCGGACATCGGCGACGAGCAGTCCATCGAGCAGTCGCTCTCCACCTTCTCGTCGCACATGCGGCAGATCATCGGCATTCTCCGGCGGGCCGACGCCCGCACGTTGGTGCTGCTCGACGAGCTCGGCGCGGGCACCGACCCGGCCGAGGGCTCGGCCATCGCCCGGGCCGTGCTGGAGGCGCTTCTCGACCGTGGCGCGACGGTGGTGGCCACGACGCATCACGCCGAGCTGAAGCTCTTCGCGCACGGCGACCCTCGCGTCCGGAACGCGGCGGTCGAGTTCGACCCCGAGACCCTGGCGCCGACCTACCGGCTCACGATCGGGGTGCCGGGCCAATCGAACGCGTTCGCCATTGCCCGTCGCCTTGGGCTCGAGGAGGCTGTCCTCGAACGTGCCCGCACGTTCGTTTCGGCCGAACACCAGCAGCTGGAGCAGCTCTTGGCGGACCTGCGCCGGGAGCGCGAGCAAGCGGCTGCCCTCCGCGAGCTGGCCGACCGGGAAGCGAGGGAGATCGCCGAGTTGCGGCGCGCCCTGGCCGAACAACGGGCTGCCCTCGAACGGGAGCGGGCCGAGATCCTCGTCGAGGCGCACCGCCGGGCCGCCGAGCTGGTGGACGAAGCGGAGCGCGAGGTCGCCCGGCTGCGCCGAAGGATGGAGCGGGAGCGGTTCGACCCGGGCGAAGCGGTCGCCGCCCTCCGCGCGCTCGACGCGAAGCTCGAGGCGGTGAAGGCCGAGGCCCGACCGAAGACGGCGCCCCCGTCCGCTCCGCGGGAGCTCGCCGCGGGCGACCTCGTGTACGTTCGTGGCGTCCCGCAGCCGGGGCGCGCCCTCGGACCCATCGATGCCGAAGGGCGGGTGGAGCTCCAGTTCGGCTCGGCGCGGATGCGCGTGACCGTCGACCGCATCGAACGGGTGGAACCGGCGCCAGGGACGCCCCCCGTCCGCCTGCCGGAGGTGCCACGGCGTGAGGTGCCGTTGGAGCTGGACGTTCGCGGCCAGCGTGCCGACGAGGCGCTCGCGCGCACGGAGATGTACCTCGACGACGCCTTCCGGGCGGGCCTCCCCTTCGTGCGCATCATCCATGGGAAAGGGAGCGGCGCTCTCCGGGCGGCCATCCGGGAGGCGCTCGCCAGCCACCCACTCGTCCGCCGATTGGAGACGCCAGCGCCCCACGAGGGGGGAGAGGGCGTCACCATCGCCGTCCTCGCCGGCTGAGCGGTGTCGACAACCGCGCTCCGTCATCCCACGATGAGAGGGTGAAGCCCACGCGTCGCTCGGCCTCGTACCAGCCGCCGATCCCTCTGGCCGAAGAGGAGGTGCCGCCCGACGCCCCGCTCGCGGCTCGGATGCGGCCGCGCTCGCTCGACGAGGTGGTCGGGCAGGAGGCGGCGATCGGTCCGGGGTCGGCCGTGAGGCGGGCGCTTGCGGCGGGGTACCTGCCGTCGCTCATCCTCTGGGGGCCGCCCGGCTGCGGCAAGACGACCATCGCCCGGCTCCTCGCCCGGGAAGTGGCGGCGCGCTTCGTCCAGGTGTCGGCGGTCGCTTCGGGCGTGGGCGAGCTGCGCGCCATCATCGAGGAGGCCCGCCGGGCGCGCTCCGTCGGCGTTCGGACGGTGCTCTTCATCGACGAAATCCACCGCTTCAACAAGGCCCAGCAGGATGTCGTCCTCCCCGCCGTCGAGGACGGCGGCCTCGTGCTCATCGGTGCGACGACCGAAAACCCCTCGTTCGAAGTCGTCGCCCCGCTGCTGAGCCGGATGCGCGTGCTCCGGCTCGAACCGTTGTCGCCGGAGGCGCTTGGCGCGCTCATCGACCGGGCGCTCACCGACCCCGGTCGGGGGCTGGGTGCTTTCGGCCTCACCCTCGACCGCGAGGCTCGGCAGGTACTCATCGCCGGTGCCGGCGGCGATGCCCGGGTCGCGCTCACGGCCCTGGAGCTGGCCGCGTACGCCGCTCGCGGGAGCGGGCGCAGTGGCATCACCGCCGAGGACGTCAAGGCGGCCCTGCTCGACCGGCGCCCTGGCTACGACAAGGCGGGAGACGCCCACTACGACACCATTTCGGCTTTCATCAAGTCGCTCCGTGGGTCCGACCCGGACGCTGCGCTGTACTGGCTCGCCCGGATGCTCGAGGCGGGCGAAGACCCCCTCTTCATCGTGCGGCGCATGGTCATCTTCGCGGCGGAGGATGTGGGGCTTGCGGACCCGCAGGCGCTCGTCATCGCTACGGCCTGCCAACAGGCGGTGCATTTCGTCGGCATGCCGGAGGGGTTCCTGCCCTTGGCCGAGACCGCTCTCTACCTTGCCCTGGCTCCGAAGAGCAACAGCGCCCTGCGCTCCTATGCGCGGGCCAGGGAGGCGGCGCGGACCACGGCCCACCTCCCCGTGCCGCTCCATCTCCGCAACGCCGTGACGGGGTTGATGCGAGCGATGGGCTACGGGCAGGGGTACCGGTATCCCCACGATGAGCCTGGTCACGTGGCCGCCGGCGAGCGGTACCTGCCGGAGGAGCTCGGCGCGCAGCGGTTTTACGAGCCGGGGACCCTCGGGCGCGAACCGGAACTCGGCTCTTGGAGGCCCGCGTCTTCCGCCGAGGGCTTTGGAGAGGAAGCTACTCCGTGAGCCGCCGGTAGAGGGCGGGCAGGCGGCTCGGCAGCGATTCGATATCGGCCACCACCTCGTAGCCCATGTCCTGGCACATCGTCTTGAGGTAATCGTGACCGGCGCGGTCGACGGTGAGGGCGAACGGCGTGATCCCTTCCCGTTTCGCCTCGAGGAGGGCCTGCTTGGTGTCGTGGATGGCGTACTCCTTCTCGGTGCGGTCGCGGCCGTATCCGTGGTCCTGGGGGCGGCCGTCGCTCAGGAGGAAGAGGATGCGCACCTTCGCGTTCGTTTGGAGCAGCTTGTAGGTGGCGTGGCGGATGGCCGGACCCATGCGCGTGGAGCGGATGGGGGCGATCTTGTCCAACCGGCGCTTGATGCGGTCGTCGAACTGTTCGTCGAAGTCCTTGATGACGTAGAACTCGACGTTGTCTCGGCCGTACCCGCTGAAGCCGTAGATGCCGTACTGGTCGCCGATCGTCTCGAGCGCCGTCATGAGGAGGACGGTCGATTCCTTCTCGACGTCGATGATGCGCTTCGGCGGATGGGAGAGCTCGTGGCGCCGCTTGCTGACCCACCAGCTCAGGTAGCGGCGCGGGTCGTCGTCGAAATCGTCGTCGTACCGCTTGTCCCGCTTCTGGATCTCCTCGTCGGTGCTCGCGGACATATCGATGAGGAAGGCGACGGCCACATCGCGCTCGACCTTGTTCCGCCGCCAGTACACCTTGTCGTTCGGGTTGGCGCCCACCCGGTGCTCCACCATCCACTCGATGGCCGCGTCCAGGTCGATGTCCTCGCCGTCGCGCAGCCGCTTGATCTTCCGGAACATCTCGGGCTTCATCAGCTCGAACTGCTTCCGGGTTTGCGCCACGAGGCCGGCGTGCTCCCGGAGGGTCGCCTCGTAGAACTCCTCCGTCCCCTCCTGGATGACCATCTCTTTCACGGCGCACCAGCGCGGCTTGTAGTCCTGGGCGCGGAAATCCCACTCGTCGTAGTAGTAGACGGAGACGACGGGCTCGAGGGGTTGTTCGCTCTCTCCCTCTCCTGTGCTCTGGTCGCTCGTCGGGCGGCCGGGGGCGTCCTTCTTGTCCTGCATCGGGGTCCCCGCTTCCTTTTGCAGGTTCGAAAGGAAGAGCCCCGTCGTCTGCTCGAGGTCACCCTCCATCAGCGCGTCGAGGTCGATTTCGACGCTCTTCTCGAGGAGCTCTTGCAGCTGCTCCGGCGTGAGCTGCATCGGTTGCCCGCTGCCGGCCTGACCCGTCTGCGCGTCCTCGCGCAGCTTCATGAGGAGCTGAACGAGCTCGGGCTTGAAGTCGCCGCGGAAATCGGGGTCGGGCGGGCTCGTGTACTCCAGCTCCCCCTCCCCGAGGCCGACGTCGCCGAGCCGGGCTTCGGCGCCCTCAGGGCCGAGCTTGCCGCCCTCCATCGCTGCGGAGAGCGACTCGGCCGGCTCGACCGCCTGCCACTCGATCTCCGCTTCCTCGAAGACGTTCGGGATGGTGACCGCGATGCGGTAGAGGCGCGCGGCGGCCTCGGCGGCGTCCTCGACCGTGGCTTCGGGGTCCTGGAGCTTCGAGAGGATTGCCAAGGCCTGGGCCATCGGCTCGCTGCGCGCTGCCGGCCAGCGGATCGCCTCGGAGCCGTCGAGGCTGAAGCGGATGAGGTTTTCGACGAACGCCTGTCGGAGCGGCATCATCCGCACGTCCGGGCGGCGGGCAAGCTCGTCGCGCTGCAACCGTGCCAGCGTCCTCCGGATACCGCCGTATTCCCGCTTGATGGCGGCGTCGATGCGCGTGTCCTCGGCGACGGTGTACAGGTCGCTGGCAAGCTGCCGGTCGCCGAACAGGTCGAAGTACCGCTCCATATCGGTGATGGCGCCCGTTCCGTTGGCGGAGGCGGGAGCGGGGAGTGTGCGCTCGAAGACCCGAGGTTCGCGGTCGAAACGGAACTCGAAGCTGCCGAACTCCAAGTGGGCGGCTTGGTGGGTGGCGAACACCTTGTAGGCGGCGAAGTTCTCCTCCTTGGTGGCGTACCGCTCCATCCTTTCCGGCAGGAAGATGGTGGTGCCCTCGGTGCTGGCCTTCGTCTCGTCGACCCAGCCGATGCCCTTCTCCGCCAGGGCGGCGGCGTTCTGGATGGCCACGTTCCGGCCCGTGAGCGCCTTGCAGTAGAGGCGGAGCACTTCGCCCACCCGTGCCAGGTCGACCCGGGCGGAGAGCCGCTCGAGCATCTCCTCGCTCTTCGCCGACTGGAGGCGGAAGTAGGCTTCGCCGCCCTCGTACGACGTCTGGAGGATGCGCAGCCCGGTCTCGTGCCAGGCCTCGAGTTCCTCGAACCGGATGCGCTGGAGGACCGTGCCGACGTTCGCGAGGAACTCCATCGCTGCCTCGGGCGAGTAGGGTGCCAGCTGTTCCGCGAGCTCGATTACCCGGTGATGCTGGTCGGGCTCGAGCTCGGCGAGGCCCTCCGCGGCCGCTTCGAGGTACTGGAAGGCCGAGCGTCCGTACCCCTTCGCCACCTGTGCCGCCAGCAGCAAGAAACGTTCGCGCACCGGCTGGTGCACCTTCTCGAGGAGCGATGGCCCGCGGTCGAGGTAGAGGCGGGCATCGGCCCAGCTCGACTGCGCCAACTCCAGCGCGTACGTGAGGTAGGGAAGGCGGTCCTCTTCGCCGAGGCGCTGAAAGACGGTCGGCACCTGCGCCAGGCATGCCGAGGCGAGCTCGTAGCTGTGACGCGCGAGCTCGTCGAGGAAGAGCACCAGACGGGAGAGCTGGCCCAGGCGGACCTGGCCCGCCATCGAGGCGCTCGTCTCGAAGAACTGGCCCGCAAGGGCAGCGCTCTTCCAATTCCCCTTGTAGAGGCGCCGCCCCAGGCTTGTCCACTGTTCGAAGTGTTCGAAGCCGAACCCCTCCAACGCCTGGGGGGCTGCGCGCAGGAACGCCGTTGCCAGGGGTACCGAGTCGGCCGCGATGGCGAGCGCCTCGTGGGCTACCGCCTCGAGCGCTTCGGTCGAGGCGGCAGGTGCCAAGCGGGCGCTGGCCCGGAAGAACTCGTCGGCGGCCTCGAAGGAGCGGAGGTTCAGCTCCGCGAGCTGCATCCCGAGCCGCGCCCAGTGGTCGAGCGCCTCGGGGGGCAGCCGTTCGGCGAGGGTTCGGCACGCCTCGGCGAACGACGCCGCCACAGCGGCCGGGAAGGCGTGGAGCTGCCCGGCGTACCGTTCCAGGATCGAGTCGGCCTGGCTCATGGGGTTCCCTCCCCTCGGGGCAGCGGCGCCCTCATCGCATCAATTCCGCCGAGGACGCGGCGAAGGTTCGCGTCGGGTCCTTGTAATCGTAGAAGACCACCTCGTCGGAGGTGGTGTCCCACACCGCGCACGAAAGCTGGAATCCGTTCCGCGGGTCGCGGGGCTCGCCCGCCGAACCGGGGTTGATGACCAGCACCCGCCCGAAGCGCTGCGCCATTTGGAAGTGCGTGTGGCCCACGATGAGGACATCGCAATCCAGCTCGGCTGCCCGTGCCCAAATCGCCTCGTGCGGGTAGTGGTACTCGTCGTACGGAGGCCAGGGGGAGCCGTGGGTCATCATCACCTTCTTGCCGTCGACCTGCACCTCGAGACGGTACGGCCGGGAATCGAGCCACTCCAGCAGGTCGCGGCGGACGCCTGGCTGGCTGCGCAGCCGTTCGCCCGCCGGGCCGAAGAGGACGTCTTCGTGGTTCCCCTTCACCACGTAGGCGCCGAGGTCGCGCAAGAGCTCGACGACCTCGTTGGACCATCGGTACTGGTACACCACATCCCCAGCGCAGAAGAGGGCGTCGATTTCGCCCATGAGCTCGAGGGCGCGCTGCAAGCCCGGCAGGTTGCAGTGGATGTCCGAAACGATACCGACTCTCATTCGAAAATCGAGGTGACGACCTCCTCGATGCTCCGCTGCACTTCCCGGTCGTCGGTGAGGGCCCAGGTGATGGCCACCTGGCACGCCCGCCGGGGGGCGATCCCCTTGGCGATGAGCTTCCCGGCGTAGATGAGAAGCCGCGTGCTGACCCCCTCTCCCAGGCCGTGCTCCTTCAGGTTCCTCACCTTCTCGCCCAGGCGGGCCAAATCGCGGGCCGTCGCCCGGTCGACCCCCGATTCGTGGGCGATGATCTCCGCCTCCTGTTCGCGCGGAGGGTAGGTGAACTCGATGGCGATGAAGCGCTGCCGCGTCGAATGCTTCAGGTCCTTGAGCGCGCTCTGGTATCCGGGGTTATAGGAGATGACGAGGAGGAAGCCGTCGGCCGCCTCGATCACCTGCCCCAGCTTCTCCACCGGCAGCAGGCGCCGGTAGTCGGTGAGCGGGTGGATGAGGACGGTGGTGTCCTTCCGCGCCTCGACAACCTCGTCGAGGTAGCAGATGGCGCCGCTCTTCACCGCTCGGGTGAGGGGTCCGTCGATCCAGCGCGTGCCATCGACGTCGAGGAGGTAGCGCCCCACCAGGTCGCTGGCGGTGAGGTCCTCATGGCAGGCGACCGTGATGAGCGGCACGCGGTGCTCCTCGTGGCGGCCGCTGCCCGGCGAGATCTTGGTGATCGGCCGACCCAGGCGGTACGCCATGTATTCGACGAACCGCGTCTTGCCGCAGCCGGTAGGCCCCTTCAGCAGCACCGGGATGTGCTGTTCGTATGCCGATTCGAAGAGTTCGACCTCGTCGCCGATGGGGAGGTAGTACGGCTCCTCGGCGAGGGTGTACTCCTCGACGGCGTAGATGGTCGCGCCCTTCGGTGCGGTCTCCGTCACGCTCGTTCCCTCCCGGCGGCTGCCCGCACGCGCGCGGAGAGCGCGTTCCACTCCCGCTCGAAGCGGTCGCGGAGCTCGTCCAGCGTCCCGTTGTTCTCGATGACCACGTGCGCGCGCCGCACTCGTTCTTCGTTGCTCAACTGCGAGCGAATTCTCGCCCAGGCCGCTGCCTCGTCGAGGCCGTTCCGCGAGCGGAGCCGCTGAACTGCCAGCTCCGGCTCGACGATGACGGCCCAGATTTCGTCGGTGAGGTCTTCCCAGCCCGCTTCCAGAAGGACCGCGGCCTCGAGGACCGCCAGCTCGTTGCCGCCCGCCTCGAGCTCCGCGAGCTCTTGGCTCGCCAGGCGGCGAATGGCCGGCCACACGATGTCGGTCAGCCGCTTCAGCTCCTGAGGCTTGCCGAACACCTTGGCGCCCAGCACCTTCCGGTCAATGGTGCCGTCGGCGGCGAGGATGTCGTTCCCGAAGGCCTCGATGACCTTCGAGTACGCCTCGGCACCGGGTTCGTACGTGCGGTGACCGAGGATGTCGGCATCGATGACCGGCACGCCACGCTCGCGGAAATACCCGGCCACCGTCGATTTCCCGCTGGCGATCCCTCCCGTCAGGCCGATGACGAACAAACGAAAACCCCGCCTCAGGCGAATGGGATGGATGAAGCGCGCTGCAGCGGACTGCAGCGCGCGGCACCCTTTCTCCTTGCAATCTTACCCGCTTCGAGCGGCGCCGTCGCGCACGGGCACGAATCGCGCCCGCGAGCGTGGGGCGGGGCGGGCACAGGTGGGGCAGTGGTAGATGACGTCGAGCCCGTGGCCGCAGTCGCGGTCGACGAGGACGAGGTCGTGCTCGGCGTACCGCTCGCCCCACGAAGCCATGGCGCCCACCACCACACCGAGGGCATGACCCTTCGGCGTGAGGAGGTACTCGGCCCGCGGCGGGTGCTCGCAGTAGAAGCGACGCGTGACGACGCCCGCCTCTTCCAGCGCCTTCAGCCGCGCAGAGAGGATGGACGTGCTGATGCCCTCCACCGAGCGCCGGAGCTCGCTGAACCGCCGCTTCCCGCGGAGTAGGTCGCGGATGATGAGCAAGGTCCACGGGTCGCCGACGAGGTCGAGCGTCGCGGCAATCGGACAGCGCACCTTCCGGCGGATGACGGCCACTGCGTTGCCAATTGAAACCAAATTCGCTACAAAGAGCAAGACCGAATCGCGAACTCGCTCTCGGGGGACGACCGATGCTGGATTCGACTCGCCGCCTGCTCGCCGCTGTCCGGGACGGTCGCCGCCCCGACGCCGCCGAAGCCCTCGCCCTCGCCGAGGAGACCGACCTCCCGCCCCTTCTGGACGTGGCGGCCGAGCTTCGCGACCGGGGACACGGGGACCGCGTCTCCTACTCCCGCAAGGTCTTCATTCCGCTGACACAGCTCTGCCGCGATGTGTGCCACTACTGCACCTTCGCTCGCCCGCCGCGGCCGGGGGAGCGCGCCTACATGACGCCGGACGAGGTGCTCGCAATCGCCCGTGCGGGTGCCGCGGCCGGCTGCCACGAGGCGCTCTTCACCCTGGGCGACAAGCCGGAGCTCCGCTACAAGGTGGCGCGGCGGGAGCTCGAGGCCATGGGGTACCGGAGCACCATCGACTACCTCGAGGCGATGGCGAAGCTCGTCCTCGAGGAAACGGGCCTCTTGCCCCACGCAAACCCGGGCGTCATGACCGGGGAGCAGATCGCCCAGCTTCGCCGGGTCTCCGTTTCCCAGGGGATCATGCTCGAATCGATCTCCCCCCGCCTCCTCGAGCGGGGGATGCCCCACTACGGCTCGCCGGACAAACGCCCCGAGGCGCGCCTCGAGACCATCCGCCTCGCCGGGGAGCTTCGCGTGCCCTTCACCAGCGGCATCCTCATCGGCATCGGGGAGACGCGCCGGGAGCGCATCGAGTCACTCCTCGCCCTGCGCGACCTCCACGACCGTTACGGCCACATCCAGGAGGTCATAATCCAGAACTTCCGGGCGAAGCCGGGCACGAAGATGGCCCACTGGCCCGAACCGGACCTCGACGACCTGCTCTGGACCATTGCCGTCGCCCGCATCCTCTTCGGGCCGGAGATGAACATCCAAGCGCCGCCGAACCTCAGCCCCGGCGTGTACCAACGGTTGGTGGCCGCAGGCCTGAACGATTGGGGCGGCGTTTCGCCGGTGACCATCGACCACGTGAATCCGGAAGCGCCCTGGCCGCACCTCGAGGAGCTTCGCCGGAAGACGGCCGAGGCGGGCAAGGTGCTGGTGGAGCGGTTGGCCGTGTACCCCGCCTACGCCCTCGCCAGCGACCGCTGGCAGGACCGGGCGATGGCGCCGCACGTCCTCCGTGCCATCGACGCGGAGGGCTTCGCCCGAACCGATGACTGGTCGCCGGGGCTGCGGACCGAGGTGCCGTCCGGGTACCGCTTCGCTCCCGCCTCCGCCCCTGGGAGCGGCGAGCTGCAGCCCTCGCTCGAGGTGCAGCGCATCATCGAGCGGGCCCTGGAGGGCCAGCGCCTGACCGAGCCGGAGATCGTCCGCCTCTTCGAAGCGAGAGGGGCCGATTTCGCCGCCGTGTGCGACGCCGCCGACCGGCTACGGCGCGCGGTGAACGGCGACGTCGTGACGTACGTCGTCAACCGGAACATCAACTACACCAACGTCTGCTACTTCCGGTGTCAGTTCTGTGCCTTCTCCAAGGGGAAGCTCAGCGAGAACCTCCGCGGCGCTCCCTACGACCTCGAGTTGGGGGAGATCGTCCGGCGGGCGCGGGAGGCGTGGGAGCGCGGCGCCACCGAAGTCTGCATGCAGGGGGGGATCCACCCCGACTACACCGGGGAGACGTACCTGCGAATCGCCGCTGCCGTCAAGGAAGCCGTCCCCGGCATCCACATCCACGCGTTCTCTCCCCTCGAGGTGTGGCAGGGAGCGGCGACGCTCGGCCTCTCCGTACGCGAGTTCCTCCTCCGGCTGAAGGCGGCGGGGCTCGGTACGCTCCCGGGCACGGCCGCCGAAATCCTCGACGACGAGGTGCGCCAGGTCATCTGCCCCGACAAGCTCACCACCGACCAGTGGCTCGAGGTGGTGGCGACGGCGCACGAGCTCGGCATCCCAACGACGTCGACGATCATGTTCGGGCACGTCGAGCGCCCCGAGCACTGGGCTCGGCACCTGCTCCGCCTCCGCGACCTGCAGGCCCGTACCGGTGGCATCACGGAGTTCGTGCCGCTGCCCTTCGTCCACATGGAGGCGCCCATCTACCTCAAGGGTCGCAGCCGGCGTGGTCCGACCTTCCGCGAGGCGGTCCTGATGCACGCGGTCGGCCGTCTCGCCCTCCATCCGCTCATCCGGAACATCCAGGTGTCGTGGGTGAAGATGGGACCGGAGGGCGTCAAGGCCTGCCTCCAGGCTGGGGCCAACGATCTCGGCGGCACCCTCATGAACGAGAGCATCTCCCGTGCGGCCGGCACCCAGCACGGACAGGAGATGCCGCCCGAACGGATGGACGAGCTCATCCGCTCCGTCGGCCGCATCCCGCGCCAGCGGACGACGACGTACGGCGTTCCTCCGGAGGCCCAGGTGCGCCGAAGCTACGGCGCGCCACCGCTCGCGCCCATCGTCCAGACGCCGGCGAAGGCGTACGCCCGACGAAGGGGAGGAGAGCCGCTCCCGCTCGTTGCGCCCTAGCGAGGCGCCCAGCTCACGATGCCCACGGTGAGGGGAGGGTCGGCCGATTCCAGCCCGCCGTCCGGTGCGGGACGTAGCCGGGCACGAAGGGCGTCTGCCAGGCGCCGTTCGGCCTCGGTGCCCGGTGCCACCCATGTCCGGAAGCGCGCCGTTTCCAGCGCACGCTCGAAGTTCGGGTACCGTGGCCGTTGCAGTTCCACGAGACGCACTTCGAACAGCCGTCCCCGGGCCAGCTGCAGGATGAGGAATTCGGGAAGCGCCGGCAGCCGCGCCCGCGGCTCCCCGTGGACCGCCTCCCAGAGGGGCGATGCCTGGTCGCTGGGGGCTGTCGCGGCGAACACCGCGACGCAGAGGCGGCGAGCTGCCGCCTCCATCGCGTCGAGGAACTCGCCGATGGGCTCGATGTCGTAGCCCACGTGCGAGGCGAGCGCCACGTCGGCTCGGGGTGGCTCGGCCATCGGCCAGGCTGAGGCGACGATGCGGATGTTCGCCATTCCGTGCCGGGCTGTCGCCTCGGCGAGGACGCTCCGCATCGACTCGGAGGGTTCGACCGCGATCACCTCGCGGGCGATCCGTGCCAAGGGCAGCGCGTACCGTCCACCGCCCGCACCGATATCGAGGAGCGCCTCGCCCGGGTGGACCAGCTCGCGGAGGACGTCGAGGACGGGGTCCCCCGTGCGGTCCGGGTCGCCGGCGAACTGGGCAGCGACGGGCGCATAGAAGTCGCTTCGCTCCGGACCGGGACGGACGCGCTCCACCTGCTCGCGGTTGGCCCGGATTGCGGCCCGCCAGCGGTCGAGGACGTCGGCGAGCGGGGGAACGATCGAGGGTACTGGCATGGTTGTTCTCTCCTGGAGCGAGCGACTTAGTCAACAATCTTCGCTGGCGGCGTGCTACGCTGAGGCCGCAAGACCCCACGAGCGAGGAGGCCGAGCCCATGGTAACGAAGGACCCGCGCGAGCCCTTCGCGCGCATTACGGTGGAGGAGGCGAAGCAGAAGCTGGACGCTGGCACTGCCGTGATGATCGACGTCCGCGAGCCGCACGAGTACGCCCAAGTGCACGCCAAGGGGGTGCGGCTCTTCCCGGTGAACACGGTCATCCAGCACCTGGACGAGATCCGCGACTTCGCGGGTGACAAGAAGGAGATCCTCATCATCTGCAAATCGGGTCAGCGCAGCGCCCTGGCTGCCGAGTTCCTCGTGGCGGCGGGGCTCCAGGGTTACGAGCTGTTCAATGTCGAAGGCGGCACCGATGCTTGGGTTGCCGCCGGGTACCCCACCGGCGATTGAGGCTCGGCGCTCCGTACTCTTTCGCGCCTGCCGTCAAATTTCTTGACCCGCAGGCCGGGCGGGCCTAGTATCTCCCGCGGCGGGGGCGGGGCATCACAGTTTCGCCCTCGCTGGGAAGCTCGTAGCACCGAGGAGGGAACAGTGCGCACTCCAGGATCGCGCCGGCGGACGTGGGTGCTCCTTCTCGCGCTCGCTGCCGTCTTGAGCCTCGCCCTGGTGGCCTGCGGCGGCGACGACGAGGAGGGCGGTGAATCGGCGGCCGGCTTCAAGACCATCACCATCCAAGCGGGGCAGCCGATCAAGATCGGCATCTCGTCCGCGATCAGCGGCGACCTCGAGTCGCTGGGCGTCCCGATCGCCCAGGCGGCCGAGCTTGCCGGCAAGGATGTGCAGATCGAAGGCTTCTCCATCGAATTCGTGCGCCGGGACGACCTTTGCTCGTCCGAAGGCGGCGTCAACGCCGCCACGCAGCTCATCCAGGAGGGCGTGGTGGCCGTCGTCGGGCCCATTTGCAGCTCGAGCGTCGTCGCCGCGCAGCCGGAGTACGAGAGGGCGGGCATCACGCACATCTCGCCCTCGGCAACGGCGGTCGTGGTGGTCGAGCCGGCTCGCGGCAAGCCGTACGTGACGACCCTGCGGATTCCGGCGAACGACGGACTCCAGGGCATCGCCCAGGCGAAGTTCGCCTACGAAAAGTTGGGTGCTCGCACGGCGTACATCGTCCACGACACGGACGTGTACGGCACTGGGCTCGCCGACAGCTTCGCCAAGGAGTTCGAACGCCTCGGTGGGCGGATCCTCGGCCGCGATGGATACGAGAAACGGACGACCGACTTCAGCGCCGTCGTGACGAAGATCCAGGCGCAGAACCCGGACCTGGTGTACCATTCCGGCTTCTACGCCGAAGCGACCCCGTTCATCCAACAGCTGCGGCGGGCGCTGCCGCAGGTGAAGTTCCTTTCGGGCGACGGTGTGCGCGACGACGAGTTCCTCCGCGGCGCGGGCCGCGACGCTGAGGGTGCGTACCTCTCGCAGCCTTCGCCTCCCGCCCCCGGGCCGGAGTTCGACGCCTTCAAGCAGAAGTTCCAGGAGGCGTACGGCTCCGACCCGTCGGATAGCCCCTTCACCGCCGAGGCGTACGATGCGGCGACGGTCATCATCCGCGCGCTGCAGGAGGTGGCCAAGAAGGACGGCAACAACCTCCGCATCGACCTCAGGAAGCTGAACGAGGCGATGCGGAAGCAGAAGTTCACCGGCGCCTCCGGCCCGGTGGAGTTCGGCGAGAACGGCGACAACATCGGGAAGGCCGGCATCGAGATCTCCTTCTACGTGGTCCGGAACGGGAAGTTCGAACCGGTGCAATAGGAGGAAGTGTTCGCGAGGAGAGGCGCCCCACCGGCGCCTCTCCTCGTGTCCGGAAGGGGAAGCTGCAGCCGTGTTCCTGGCGTCGACGTCTTTCTGGCTCGACCAGGTGGTGAACGGCCTCACCATCGGCAGCATGTACGCTCTCATCGCCCTCGGCTACACGATGGTGTACGGCGTCCTGAAGATGATTAACTTCGCTCACGGCGAAGTGTTCATGCTGGGGTCGTACGCGGGATTCGGGGTGCTGGTCGCATTCGGCGGAGAGTCCATCGCGGGCCCCATGGTCGTGCTCGCCATCGCGGCGGCCTTCGTCGGGGCCGCCCTGGCGTCGGCGTCCGTCTCGGTCGTGCTGGAGCGGGTCGCCTATCGGCCGCTACGGAATGCGCCGCGACTCGCCCCGCTCATTACGGCTATCGGGGCCTCGATCTTCCTCCAATTCCTCGTCCTGGACGTCACGGGCGCGAAGGCGAGTTTCTACCCGCGCATCTTCCCCAGCGGCTCCATCGAGGTCGGCGCCTTCCGCATCACCTACTTGCAGCTCTTCCTCGTCGGCTGCTCCGTGGCCATGATGCTCTTCCTCTACATCGTGGTGCAGCGGACCGCCGTCGGACGCTCCATCCGTGCCGTGGCGGAAAACCGCACCGCGGCCTCGCTCATGGGGATCGACGTCGACCGCGCCATCGTGACGACCTTCGTGCTCGGCGCGGCGATGGCCGGTGTGGCAGGTGTCCTGTGGGGGTTGTTCTTCCTCCAGGTCCGCGGCTCGATGGGCTTCCTTCCCGGAATCAAGGCGTTCACCGCCGCTGTGCTCGGAGGGATCGGCAGCATCCCCGGTGCGATGGTGGGCGGCTACTTCCTCGGCCTGGCGGAGACAGTGGGGCGGGAGGCGCTCAGCGCCATTCCCGGCCTCAACTTCCCCAACGAGTGGCGCGACGTCATCGCCTTCTCGCTCCTGGTGCTCGTCCTGCTCTTCCGTCCTACGGGCATCTTCGGCGAGCTGGTGAGCCGCCGTGCCTGACCTTCGCCTCTGGCTGAAGGTGCCGCCGCGGCGGGATGTCGCCCGGCGCCTCCTCCCTGCCGCGGCGGTCGTGCTCTTCGCCCTCGTCCCGGCGGTTCCCTTCTTCACCGACCCGTGGCTGCGCGTGTTCTTCCTGGTCGGGCTCTACGTGGTTCTGGGGCTCGGGCTGAACATCGTCGTCGGGTTCGCCGGACTCCTCGACCTCGGCTACGTCGCTTTCTTCGCCGCGGGCGCATACCTGATGGGAATCCTGACCTCGCCGCAGTCGCCCGTCGATCTCCGGCTGGAGTTCTGGGTCATCCTCCCGCTGGCGCTGCTCCTCGGCGCCCTCGTCGGCCTCCTCCTCGGGCTCCCCGTGCTCCCGCTTCGAGGGGACTACCTCGCCATCGTCACCCTCGGGTTCGGAGAGATCATCCGCATCCTGCTGGTCAACCTTCGCGACATCACCGGCGGCAGCCAGGGGCTGGCGGCGATCGAGAAGCCGCCCGTGCCCGGCTGGCAGCGCATCGACGAACCGTGGCAGTGGTACTACGTCATCCTGGTCACGGCCGTCGCAGTCGCTTTCCTCTCCGCACGCCTTCGCGATGCGCGCATCGGACGGGCTTGGGAGGCGATCCGCGAGGACGAGGACGTGGCCGCTGCCATGGGTATCGACACGGTCAAGTACAAACTGCTCGCCTTCGCGACGGGGGCAGCGGTCGGCTCGGTGGGTGGAGTCCTCTTCGCCTCCTACATCGGGTTCATCAACCCCACGTCGTTCACATTGCAGGTGTCCATCAACGTGCTCGCCGTGGTGATCATCGGCGGGATGGGGAACACCTGGGGGGTGGTGTTCGGGGCGTTCATCCTCATCGGTGTGCCGGAGCTCCTCCAGTTCCGCGAGACCTCGGACGTTCTGGAACGGCTCGGCTGGCTCCGCACAGCACTCGACGCGCCCTTCGCCGCCCTCGACGCGCTCGCACCCTTCGGCGTCTGGCGCGTCCCCGAACCGGAAACGTGGGGGCGGCTCGTGGCCGACAAACGATTCATCATCTACGGGGCGCTCCTGGTGGCGGTGATGGTGGCGCGGCCGGGCGGCCTCTTCCCTTCCCGCCGGCGGAAGCTCGAGTTCGAAGCGCCGCCGCCGTCGGAGGTGGCCGAACCGAGCGCCCTCGCTGCGGGAGGCTCGCAGTGAGCGTGCGGCCCTTGCTCGAGGTGAGGGGGCTCAGCGTCCGTTTCCAAGGGCTCCTCGCTCTCGATTCCGTAGACATGACCGTCCCGCCGGGCCAGATCCGGGGCCTCATCGGACCGAACGGCGCCGGGAAGACGACGCTCTTCAACTGCCTCACCGGCTTCTACCGCCCCACTGGGGGCAGCATCCTCCTCGACGGCGTACGCATCGATGGCATGCCGATGCACCACGTGGCCGCGCTCGGCGTCGCGCGGACGTTCCAGAACATCCGGCTCTTCGCCAACATGACGGTCATCGAGAATGTGCTTGTCGGCGCCCACCGCACGATCCCGGTCGGGGGTCCCGACCAGCTGCGCCCGCGGCGACGCCATGAGCAGCGCTTGGCCGAGGTCGCCGCACAGCTCCGCGGCCTTCCGGGCGGCGTGGTGAGCAGCCTCGTGGAGATCGCCGGGGCGCTGGTTCGCCCGCCGGCGTGGATTCGCGCGGAGCGAGAGGCTGTGGAGCGCGCCCGTCGGCTCCTCGAGGCGGTGGGGCTGCGCGGTCGCGAGAACGAGCTGGCTCGAAACCTGCCGTACGGGGACCAGCGCCGGCTGGAGCTCGCCCGAGCGCTGGCGTCTCGCCCTCGGCTCCTCCTCCTCGACGAGCCCACGGCGGGGATGAATCCCGGCGAAACGCTGGCGATGATGGACCTCATCCGCCGCCTTCGGGAGGAGTACGGCCTGACGATCATCCTCATCGAACACCAGATGCGCGTGGTGATGGGGATCTGCGAGGAGGTCACCGTCCTCGACTACGGCCGGAAGATCGCCGAGGGCCCCCCGGAGGCGGTCCAGCGCGACCCGGCGGTCATCGAGGCCTACCTCGGCACGAAGTTCGCCCGCCAGCTACGAGGTGGCCATGGCACTCCTTGAGGTCGAGGGCCTGGTTGCCGGCTACGGGGCGATCACGGCGGTGAAGGGGATCTCCCTTCACCTCGACGAGGGCGAGATCGTCACCCTCATCGGCTCGAACGGCGCGGGGAAGACCACCACCCTCCGGGCCATTTCCGGGCTTATCCGCCCCCGGCAGGGCGATATCCGCTTCGCCGGCCGTTCGCTCGTCGGGCTGAAGCCCCACGAGGTCGTAGCGGTGGGGGTCGCGCATGTCCCCGAAGGGCGCGGCATCTTCGGCACGCTCACGGTGAAGGAGAACCTCCTCCTGGGGGCGCACCGCCGGCGCGACGCGGGCATCCTCGAGGACCTGGAGCGCGTCTTCGCTCTCTTCCCCCGCCTCCGCGAACGGCTCGGTCAGGTGGCAGGGACCCTCTCGGGCGGCGAACAGCAGATGCTGGCCATCGGCCGCGCCCTCATGGCGAAGCCGAGGGTGCTCCTCCTCGACGAGCCGTCGATGGGGCTCGCGCCCTTCCTCGTGGACGCCATCTTCCAGACGATCGTCGAGATCCGGGCCGCGGGCACGCCCATCCTCCTGGTGGAGCAGAACGCTGCCGCGGCCCTCGAGGTCGCCGACCGCGGCTACGTTCTCGAATCGGGTACCATCGTGCTCTCCGGCACGGGAGCGGAGCTGGCTCGGAACGACGGCGTCCGCCGTGCCTACCTCGGCGAGCTGTGACGAATCGAAGGAGGGCCTTCTATGCGCATCGGCCTCATGATCGAAGGACAGAACGGCCTCACCTGGGAGCGCTGGTCGCACATCCTCGCGCTGGCCGAGCGCCTGGGCTTTCCCACCGTGTTCCGCTCGGACCACTTCTTCATCGGTCCTCAACGGGACTCGCTGGAGGCGTACCTCTCCTTCGTGGTCGCCGCCAAGGAGACCCGGCGCATCCGCTTCGGGCCGCTGGTGACGCCGGTTACCTTCCGGCATCCGGTCAATGTGGCCCGGATGGCGGCCCAAATTCAGCTTCTCTCCGGGGGGCGCTTCGTCCTGGGTTTAGGCGCGGGGTGGAACGAAGCCGAGCATCGCGCCCACGGCATTCCCTTCCCACCGATTCGCGAGCGCTTCGAACGTCTCGAGGAGGCCATCCGCCTGACGAAGTCGTTGTGGACGGAATCGCCAGCGAACTTCGACGGCAAGTATTACCGGCTCGAGGGGGCGGACCTGCGCCCGAAGCCCGAGCCGGAACCCCCCATCCTCATCGGGGGCAGCGGCGAGCGGCGCACCTTGCGACTGGTCGCGCTGTACGCGGACGAATGGAACGCCGTGAACCTCTCTCCCGAGGCCTACCGGGCCAAGGTGGAGGTTCTCGAACGGCACTGCGAAGCGGTGGGCCGCGACCCGGCGGGCATCCGCCGTTCGATGATGGCCTTCGCCATCATCGGCCCCGACCAGCGGGCCCTCGACCACGCGACACGCACGATCATGACGATGTTCGGAGCGCCGCCGGGCATGTCGCTCGAGGACTTCCGGAACGCGGCACGGGCTCGGGGGCTCATCGTCGGCGGCACGGGCGAGGTCATCGACCGGCTCGGCCGTCTCGCCGAGCTCGGCGTGGAGGAGGTCCAGCTCCAGCACTTCGACTTCGATTCCGACGAGGTGCCGGAGTACATCGCCTCCGAGATCGTTCCCGCCGTTCGAGACCTCTGAGCGCTCAGGCCGTGTCGCTGGGAACGCCCGGTGGCGGCGGAGGCGCCGCTGCCTGGACGCGCGCGCGGGCATCGGCCACCCAGGCGCCGTCGGGCCCGGCGAAAACAGGGTTGAGGTCGATCTCCGCCACTTCGGGGATCTCTTCGACCAACTTTCCGAGACGCACGATGATGTCTGCCAGGGCGTCGAGGTCCGCTGGCGGTCGCCCCCGCGCGCCGGTGAGGAGCGGGTAACCCCGGAGCTCGGCCAGCATGGCGAGCGCCTCCTCCCGGTCGACGGGCGCGAGGCGCATGCTGAGGTCGTGGAACACCTCGGCGAAGATCCCGCCGGTGGCTGCCACGACGATGGGCCCGAACTGGCTGTCGAAGAGGCCGCCCACGAGCACTTCCGTACCCGAGAGGTGGGGCTGGACGACGAATCGCACCTGTTGGAATCCCGCTGCCTCGAGGTCGGCGGCCATGCGCTCGGCGGCGAGCTCGACCTCGGCCGGGCTGCGCAGGTTCACGCGGACGGCGGCACGTTCCGTCTTGTGGACGAGCCCGGGCGCCACCGCCTTCACGACCAGGGGCGTCTGCGCCAGCGCCTCCGCTGCTGCCCGTGCCTCGGCTGGCGTCGCCGCGAAGCGGCAGGGGACCAGGGGAATGCCGTAGCACTCCAGCAGCCGGAGGGTGTCCTCCCACGGCAGCCACCCGCCTCCTCGCCCGAGCGCTTGCGCCACCAGCGCCATCGCCTCGTTCCGGCGCACGGTGAGAGCTGGCGGCTCCCGTTCGGGTACTGCGAGCCACGCGGCGTAGTCGGCCACGCGCGCCAGGGCACGGACGGCACCTTCGGGGAAGGTGTAGGTGGGGATGCCGGCGCGCCGTAGCGAGGGGGGCGGCCCGCCGGCCGTCATGAAGACGGCGGCGAGCGGCTTCCCTCGTTCGCGCGCGAGCGCAGCCGCTTCCTCGATGCGCTCCGCGATGGCCTGGGGGTCGCTCTCCAGCGGCGGGAGGTAGATGGCCACGAGAGCATCGACCTCGCTCGCCTCCGCCAGCGTTCGGAGGGCGTGCGCGAAGTGCTCCGCGGTGGCGGGCGCCGTGAGGTCGACCGGGTTGACAACGCTCGCCTCGGGCAGGAGGCCCGCGCGCAGCTTCGCCGCCGTCCCTTCGGAGAACTCGGGAAGCTGGAGCCCGGCGGCCTCGGCCGCGTCGGCCGCCAGGATGGCCGGACCGCCGACGTTGGTCACGATTGCCAGTCGCCGACCCTTCGGCAGCGGCTGATGCGTCAACAGGCTCGCGACGTCGAACATCTCCTCCAGGGTGTCGGTGCGGATGACGCCCGAGTGCCGGAAGAGCGCGTCGACCCGGATGTCGGCCGCGGCCAGCAGCGCGCCGGTGTGGGAGGCTGCCGCCCGGGTTCCTGCAGTGGAACGGCCGGCCTTCACCGCCACGATCGGCTTCCGTCGGGCCACGCGGCGAGCGATGCGGCCGAATTTCCGCGGGTTCCCGAACGATTCGACGTACAGCAGGATGGTGTCGGTCTGCGGGTCCGTCTCCCAGAAGTTCAGCAGGTCGTTGGCGGAGATGTCCGCCTTGTTCCCTAGGGAGACGAAGCTCGAGAGGCCCAGCCCGAGCGTAGCCGCGTAGTCGATGATCGCGAGGCCGAGCGCGCCGCTCTGGGAGGCGAACCCGATGCGCCCTACCCGCGGCGGCTTCGGGCCGAAGGTGGCGTTGAGACGGACCGATTCGTCCGTGTTGATGACCCCCATGCAGTTCGGACCCACCAGGCGCATGCCGTACCGCCGGCAGATCTCGACCAGTTCCTCTTGCCGGCGCCTCCCCTCCGGTCCAACTTCGGCGAAGCCCGAGGAGATGACGACGATGGCGCGAACGCCGCGGCGTCCGCAGGCGTCGGCTGCTTCCGCCACTGCCTCGGCCGGGACGGCGATGATGGCGAGGTCAACGGGCTCGGGAACGTCTTCGATCGATGGGTAGGCGAGAACCGATTGCACGACCCGCGCGTTCCGGTTCACGGGGTAGACCGGGCCTTGAAAGCCGAAATCGAGCAGGTTGTGGAAGAGCTCACCGGAGACGGTGCCCCGCTGGCGAGACGCGCCGATCACGGCCACCGATCGCGGACGGAGGATCGCCTCGAGCGCGGCGATGGCGGCGAGCTGCTCCCGCCGCTCGAAGCGCTCGATGGCCTCCGGCGTGAAGGACGTGGGCATCGTGAACGCGATCTCGTCGAGCGTGGGTCGGAGCTGGAGGGGGAAACCGGACTGCTCGAGGACGTCGAGCATCCGGTAGTTCTCCGGCAGCATCACGCCCTCGAAGGTGGCGATGCCGTGGGCCGCTGCCGCCTGCGCCAGGTGCGCCAGGAGCAGCGTGCCCAGTCCTCGCCCCTGGAGGCGGTCCGACACGGCGAAGGCGACCTCCGCTCGGTCAGGGCCGGTGCGGACGTACGAGGCGACGCCCACGATCTCCGCCTCAGGACCGGCGGTGGCGAGCAGCGTGAGCCGATTGACGTAATCGACCTGGCAGTCGAGTTCGGCGCGCTCCTGGAGGACGCCCTTCCCCACGGAGAAGAACCGGAGGTGCCGGGAGATCGGGCTGAGGGAGCGGTAAAAGGCCGCCACCTTCTCGGCGTCGTCCGGGCGGGCGGCCCGGACGTGCACCGTCGTGCCGTCACGTAGCACGACGTCCGTTTCTCGATATGGGCGGACACGGAGCCCGGTTGCCGGAGCCGCCTCGCGCTCCTCCATCCTCTCCACGATACCAGGCCCGGCGCCGGCGGGGCTCGTGCCAGGGGCGGGCCACCGTCGAGCGAGGACCTCGTGCGGAGGGGATAGCGGCTTGCGGCGGGGTGAGTGGGTGTCGCCGGCTCGGAGTCGCGACCACCCGCGCCACTGCCCGTGGTGACGGTCGGGTTCGCACATGAGTTCGAGGCCGTCCCCTCCTGCGGGGCGCTTTCCAATCCGTCGCGGTGTCGCGTGCCGTTCGGCCGCCATCGGCTGCCGCTGGCGTTCCGCCTGGGTCACGGAGACACCCGCTGCGTTGCGCGCTACCCTGCTATC
>Ga0197143_1000058_pt1 | contig 115710 bp, 102 predicted proteins | sample GBS70_MetaG_FD_148603 | JGI IMG/M metagenome (GOLD analysis project Ga0197143, IMG submission 148603) | Sediment microbial communities from Great Boiling Springs, Gerlach, Nevada, United States - GBS 70_MetaG | ecosystem: Environmental > Aquatic > Thermal springs > Hot (42-90C) > Sediment... | reverse complement strand
ATGGGGAATACCAACTGCATTTCCATTTAATGAAAACCCTTCAAATTTACATGCATTTGGAGGATGGAATTCAATTGTTGTAAGATGGGATGACAATACACAGAATGAAAGTTATTATTATGTTGAATTATGGTGGAAGAGAGTCCCAAGTGATACAACTTTTCCTGATACTGTTTTTGTTGTGAGAGGTTATCAAAGTTATCCTTATACTGGAACCTGCGAATTAACTATAACAGATACAAGTGTTGTGCAGAAAGGAGGTAGGTGGTATATAAGGGTTAATACCCTACATAAAACTCCTGGTTATGGATTTTCATGGTATGCAAGACCAAGTGATGATTTTCCAAACAAACCAGATATTCCCTCGGGTTTAAGAGATGACCAGAAAACAAAATATTATTATGTATGGGTTGAATTACCAGAAATTCCAACTGGTGGTGGAGGGGGAGGAGGTTGTTTCATCGCAAGTTTATGTTTTGGTGAAAATAGTTGGCAGGTAAAGATATTCAAAGAATTTAGGGATAAAATTTTGACAAAGAACTTAATTGGGAAAAAATTTGTTAATTTTTATTATAATCATTCACCTAAATTTGCAAAATTTTTAAAGGAAAATAAATTTCTAATTCTGCCTGTCAAATTCATTCTTTACATTTTATTAATACCTATTATTTTGCTTCTGAATTTTAAAATTTTACTACCATTATTTATTTTGGCTGTTTTCCTAAGGTATAATAGAAAGAAATGGTAGACGCAATAAGATATATAAATAATGCTAAAGAAATATTAAAAAAGTCAAAAGTTGTAGAAGGTTATTATACTGATTTAAAATATGTAAAAAGTGCATTTGGTATTTTATATCTTGGAATTTTGAAAGCAATTGATGATTTTCTTTTAAAAAGAGGGGTTGAAGAAAAAAGTTTGCCTAAAAAAATTGAAGAATATATGAAATATCTTAAAAAATATGGTTCTCCTTATGATGGGAAATTAATAAAGGAATTTGAATCACTTTATAAGGAAGTTCATATAGCGGGTTATTATAGGGGTCTTTTAAGTTCAGTAAAAGTAGTTAAAGATATTTTTGAAGAAAGTGAGAAGTTTATAAAAAAATTGTTAAAATGAGGAAGTTTTTGATTATCTTTATATTTTTTTTAGCAAATTGTTTTTCAAGAGAATCAGTAATTTTAAAAAGAAATATTTTTACTGCTCCACCGCCTCCTCCACCAAAAATTGAAACAACCAGTATTTTGAAACCACAACCTTTACCCCCACTTGACACACTTATAGAAATTCTTGGTATTGTTTATTTTCCAAAAGGTAATTCTTATGCAATTATAAAGGATAAAAAAACAGGTATAGAAGGAATATATAAAGAACAAGAGATGTTAGGACAAGCAAAAATAATTAAAATTGAAAAAGATAAAGTTTATTTTGAATATGATAATAAAACAATTTCTTTAAATCTTGAAAATAAACCGAGTCAAGCAGGAATTATTATTTCAAAAGATGAAGTTTCCTCGGATGAAAAGCAAAAAATTAATATTGTGTCTCCTAAAATTCCAGAAAAAGTTATTTCAATGGATGTTGATTTTGAAAAAACAATTACAGAACTTATAAATGATAGAAATTTAATTCAAAACTTAAATTTAACTCCTAATGTAAATGAAGGGAAAATAGATGGATTTAAAGTATCAAATTTACCAGAAAACAGTATTCCTTATCAATATGGTTTAAGAAATGGAGATATAGTAAGAAGGGTAAATGGAATTCTTATTGATAGTATAGCAACAGGTTTCAATGTATATAATCAAATAAAAAATTCAAATATAAATGTTGTTACTGTGGAAATTTTGAGAGGGAATCAACCACTTCTATTTACATTTCGTCTTAACAGAAAATAGGTCTAAAAATATATAACTTAATGCAAAAAGTTCTTATAATAAGAGAGGGAGCACTCGGTGATCTAATTTTAACATTTCCAGTATTTTTAAATTTTAAAAAAAATGGATATAGTGTTTTTGTGGCAGGTAAAGGTATTTATAAAAATTTTGTGGAAAAATATGGATATGTTGAAAAATTTATTCCAATTGATTCAAGTGAATATCTTTTTTTCTTTGAAAAAGATAATAGCCAATTGAGAAAGTTTCTTAAAGATTTTGAGATTATTATTTCATACACAGATGAAAATGAAATAATAGGAGAAAATTTAAAAAAGAATTTTAATAAGAAAATATTTTTTCATCCTGTTAAAAAAGAAAAACTAAATATTCATATAACAGATTATTTGCTTGAGCCACTTAAAAAAATATTTGGTGAAAATTTGCATTCTTTTGTAGATTTAAATTTAGAAAATAAAAAAGAGTTTTATGTTATTCATCCAGGAAGCGGAAGCAAAAATAAAAACTGGCAAAAAGAGAAATTTTTATCACTTGCAAATAACTTAAAAAATGTAAAAATTATTCTTGGACCAGCAGAAGAAAAAGAATTCTGGTTTAAAAATTTCAAAGGAGAAATAATTATAAATCCAACTTTTGATGAAATTATAGAGATTGCAAAAAAAACAATTGCTTATATAGGAAACGACTCTGGAATTTCTCATTTGTTTTCAATAACAGGAGTAAAGACAATAATTATATTTGGACCGACCTCTCCTTTTATTTGGGCTCCAAGAGGGAAAAATGTTAAAATTGTTTACAAAAAAGTAGATTGTAGTCCTTGTGAATATGAAAAAATGAAAAACTGTAAAGAAAAAAAGTGCTTTGAAGAGATAAAAGTAGAGGATGTTATTTCTTTAATATAGGAGTGAAAATGGAAAAGCAAGTTGTTTTTAATGGAAGCAAAGGAAAATTGTTTGGAGTTCTTCATATTCCAGAGAAAGAAAAATCACCTGGAATTATTCTTTTTCATGGTTTTACAGGAAATAAATGTGAAAGTCATTTTATTTTTACAAAACTTGCAAGAAGATTATGTAAGGAGGGTTTTTCTGTTTTGAGGTTTGATTTTTATGGTTCAGGTGATAGTGAGGGAAATTTTGAAGAAATGACTCTTTTTACAGAAATGAAAGACGGAGAAAAGGCATTTGAATTTTTAAAAATATTTGATTTTATTGATAAGGAAAGAGTTGGAATTTGTGGACTTTCAATGGGAGCGGTTACTGCTACTTATGTTGCTTATAAATTTAATGAAGTAAAAGCATTGTGTTTGTGGTCTCCTCTTGCTTTCCCAAAAATTATTAAAAAAAAGATTTTAACAAAAAAGATAAGAGAAAAAATTGAAAAATATGGTAGGTGTTATATTCCTGGAATGGGGCATTATATTGGAAAAGATTTTATTGAGTCAATTGAAAGGGTTGATATGAAAGAATTTGCTGAAAAATATAAAGGAAATATTTTTATTATACATACAAAAGATGACATTTCTCTTGATTTAAAACACCCACTTTTTTATTTTGAAAAATTTCATAAAAATGCAGTCAATCTTAAAATGCTTATACTTGATAAAGGAGGGCATACTTTTACAACAGAAGAGAGTGAAAAAAGAGTAATTGAAGAAACAACAGATTTTTTCAAAGGAGTCCTACTGAACCCTTGAAACACAATAATTCCCAAAGCCCACCTACGAGGTGGGATAAAGGTGGGATAAAATAAGTTTTATAAAAACTATTGACATAGTTGAAACTTTTAGGTAATTTTAATTATCTAAAATAAAAAAGGAGGAAGATATGCCTACTTATGAGTATGAATGCTTAAAGTGTGGATATAAATTTGAAAAATTTCAGAAGATGACTGAAGAACCATTAAAAGTTTGTCCTGAATGTAAAAATGAAAGTTTAAGAAGAATTATAGGTCTTGGAGGAGGGGTTATTTATAAAGGACCTGGTTTTTATACAACAGAATATAGAAGTGAAGAATATAAAAGGAAAGAAAAAGAGGAAAAAGGGCTCTATGCCAAATCTTCTTGTTCCACCTGTTCAGCCACTTCTTGTTCCAGTTGCAAATAAAATAATGATTAAAGAAAGGATAGAAGAATTTAAAAGAATGATGGAAAAAAGCGATGAGGATATTTTTGCTGAATTATGTTTTTGTATATTAACTCCTCAATCAAAAGCAAAAAAATGTTGGGAAGCAATAGAAAGATTAAGGGAGAAAAATTTGTTACTTTATGGAAATACGGATGAAATAAAAAGAGAACTTAAAAATGTAAGATTTAAAAATAAAAAGGCAGAGTATATTTATGAAGCAAGGAATTTTTTTTTAAAAGGCAATAAATTATCAATAAAATCAGTTATAAACAATTTCAAAAATCCATTTGATTTAAGAGAATACATTGTTGAAAAGATTAAAGGAATAGGATATAAAGAAGCAAGCCATTTTTTAAGAAATATTGGCTTTGGTGAAAATATTGCAATTCTTGATAGACATATTTTAAAAAATCTTAAAAATTATGGTGTGATTAAAAAGATACCAAAAACTTTAACAAAGAAAAAATATTTAGAAATAGAGAAAAAATATATTAAATTCTCAAAAGAACTTAACATAAAACCTGATGAACTTGATTTGCTTTTATGGGCAAAAGAAACTGGTTATGTATTTAAATAGACATTAAAAAAGATATAAAGGTTGAAAATAAAAATAAATATTGAAAGAATAAACGAGATGAGAAAAAAGAAATAGATTGTGTTTTTCTCATATTTTGATAGAATTATAAAAGGAATTAAGAAAGGGGTTTTATTTTTATACTCAAGATATTCATCTCCAAATCTTTCAAGTAGTTTTTTCTCTTCAAAAATTTTCGCAAAAATAAAAATAAAAAGAAATATTCCAATTGAGATGAAAGAAAACCATATATTTTTTAAAAGAAAAGAAAAACTAAAATATAAAAATGAATAACCAAGATACATTGGGTTTCTGCAATAAGAATAAATACCATCTTTTACAAGATTTTTTGTAGGCATTTGAGGCATTATTGTTCCTTTTCCTTTTTTGTGAAGACAATAGATAGATGAAATTGTTAAAATCATTCCAAATGAAAAATACAAAATGAAAATTAAAAGAGAGATGTTTTTGTTTGATGGGAAAATATGTTCTAAAGTTTTTTTATTTCTAAAAATGAAATAGAAAAATAGAGGAATTATTAGCCATTCCCAGATGACTCCAATAAATATGCAAAAAAATCTTTTAATTTTTTCCATGTTTTAATTTTAAAATAATGAACATTATAAAAAATGAAATAATCCCTCCAATTATACCACATAATAGACATCTGTATATTAACGGCTTGCCAATGTCTATTATAATCCATGATAAGAAACTTTTTAATTGCTTGAAATGTAAAAGTGTAAATTCTGATTTTGTTTTTGTTATTAAAAGTCCAACTTTATAACATCCATAATATGTAAATGGTATAAGATATGGAATTCCAGTTGGTATTAATGAACCAATAAACATAATTATAAAACTTCCTTTAATTAATTTTGAAATAATGAAACATAAAATCGTCTGAAATCCAATTGTTGGTGTAAAACCAATAAAAATACCTGTTGCAAATGATATGGAAACTTTTAATGGATATAATTTTAAAATTTTTAATTCTTTATCCCATTCATTTTTTAAAAATTTAAAACTAATCTTTTTCAATTTTTATAACCCTCCAAGGTATAAAATCGTGTATAACATTATTTATTGATATTTCAGATGAGAAAAATATGTAATCAGGATTTCCAAGTTCTTTCATATTTATTTTTAGGTTCAATCCATCACTTTCCTTATTCAGATTTATTTTATATTTTTTTGAGAGTGCTTTATCAATCAATATCCCTTTTTCTCTTACCACTTTTAGTTTTATTTTTGGCATTATTGCAAAATTTGTATTTTTCTTCCATGGATAAAGATAAAAAACATAATCAATCTTTTCAATTATTTTCTTTTCATGTGAAAGAGTAATTAAAATTTCATTTTTATCTTTTTTAAGTCCAATAATAAATGGGATTGACTGTTTTTTATTGTTTTCAAATTCTTCTTTTTCACTTTCAAATTTTTTCTCTTTACCATTTTTAAGTATTTCATAATAAAATTTGTAAAAAATCTCATTTTTTCTTATAAATGAAAAGAACCAGTTTTTTCTGACAACTATTTGTGATTTAAAACAATTTAAAGAATTATATTTTTTAGCAACTTTTTCATTATCAAGATTTAAAATATACCAATCAAGAAATTTTAATGAATTTGTTGGCAATAGATTACTCTCTGGTGAATATTTTAAAGGAGTGGGCCAGTTTTTAAAATGGATTAAATAACAGTAAATTTGTGGTTGATTTAATTCAGATATGTTTAAAATTGCAAGATTGACAAAATTAAAAAGTGCCCTATGGTCAACATTCAAATCAAAAGAAGATGTCACAAATATTTTTGTAGGATTTATTTTTTTTATGATACTTTCTATGTCAGATACAATACTTTCACCCATATATGGTTTGCCAAATGAATAATTTTCTTTATATGGAACAGAACTTGCTCTCGTTAAAAAACTTTTATATGGTTTTTTCGTATGCCAGAATTCATTCCATATCTTTAATGTTCCAAAATCAGGATAACCAAGAAATATTAAATTTTTTTTTATCAACTCCTAAAATTTCATTTGCTTTTATTGATTCCTTCCTTCTTATTTCACCAAGTTTAATATAATCAGATGGATTTAATATTGGTTTTTTCTTATATAATTTAAATACAAGTTGATTATGATCTCCATTTGTTAAATGTACAATCCAGACATTTCCATTTTTTTCTAAAATAGAAGAAATTAAGCCAGCACAACCTAAAATTTCATCATCTGGATGTGGAGCAAAAATTATAACTTTTTCATTTTCTTTTATTTCAATGTTTTTAAAAAGTATCTCCAGAAACAAAAAAACAGGTTAAAAAAAGTAAAAATAATAGATTTTTCATTTTTAAGTAAATACAAAATCAAGGGAAATATTTGGATATTTCACACCTTTTTTAATATTACTTTTAATAATTTCTTTTACCTCTATATAAATTTCCCTTAAAACATCTTCATAATTCTTTTCCCCATTTTCTATTTTATCCATTTTTTCTTCAAGTTCTTTTGTTGTTGTTTCATTTAAAAATTTTGAAAAATTTCTTTGGGAAAATTCAAAAATTTTTGCTCCAAGATTTGTTGAAATTAATGATGAATTTTCTACTTCTTCTACATAATTTCTCTTTTTCAATATTTCCAATATTTTGGCATAAGTTGACGGTCTTCCTATCCCTTTTTCTTTCATCAATGAAACAATATCAGCATAAGTATAAGGATAATAAACAGGAACAATTTTTTTATTGCTTTCTATAATTTTTATAACTCCTTTTTGTAAATTAAAGATTCTTTTTTCCTGTAATGGAATTACTTTTGAAAATCCTTCTTCTAAAATTTTATTAATAAATTCAAATTCTTTTTCTTCACAAATTAAAATTTTAAACTTTATTTTCTCTACCTTTGTTGATTTCATCTGACTTGCAATAAATCTTTTAAAAATTATTTCATATGCTCTTATTTCTTTTTCTGTCAAAGGAGATGAAAATTTGAGAAGTTTTAAGCCAATCATATTTCTCAAATGTTGAGCATCTAATTGTTTTGTGGGTCTTATACATTCATGCGCTCCTTCTTCTTCCCATGTTCTTGGTTTAAAGAAATTTTCACCAAAATTGGATTCAATATATTCTTTTGCGATATTAATTCCAGCAGAACTTACCCTTGTGCTATTTGTTCTATGATAAGTAATTAAACCATTTTCAAATAATTTTTGTGCTATTTGCATTGCTTCATTTGCATTAATTTTTAAGATTGATGTCAATGTAGATATTAAAGTATCGGTAGTAAAAGGAGGATATGGGTTTATTTCTTCTTGATAAATTTTTACATCACTTATTTCAATCTCTCTATTTTTTATAATATTTCTATAAGTTCCAATTTTTGCTCTAAAATAAATTTCAAGTCCATTTTCCAATTTTAATCTTATAAGTTCTTCTCTTTCTTTAAGTTTTTTACTTCTTTCCACAATCCAACCCAAAACAGGGGTCTGAACTCTTCCTGCTGAAAGTTTATTATTGTGGAAGACTTTCCATAGGATTGGTGAGATTCCAAATCCAATCCATCTGTCTTCAATTCTTCTAACTATCTGGGCCTTTACTAAATTTAAATCAAAATCTTCAAGGTTGTCTAAAACCTTTAAAATTTCCCTTTTTGTTACTTCATGAAATCTTGCTCTTTTTATATTTCCATTTAATGGTTTTAAAAGAAGGAATAAGTCAAAACCTATTTTTTCACCCTCACTGTCAGGGTCTGTTCCAATAATAACTTCATCAACTAAACTAGCAATTTTTCTTAAAATTTCAATTCTAATTTCTGAGTCATAAAATTTTGTGTTTCCACAAACACAACTTGTTTCTTCTTCTTCCATTTCATTTCCACAATTTAAGCATCTTTTTATTGGTTTAAAATAAGGTATAAAAGTTTCATTAACTTCAATACCAAATAATCCCTCATTTAAACTTAAATCTGTAATGTGACCTTTTGAGGCTGTTATCATAAGTAGAGAATTTGCTCCAAAAACTTCATAAACATCTACACCATCGTATTTCTTTTTAGAAGGCTTTCCAAAAAATCTTGCTATTGTTTTAACTTTTGTTGGAGATTCAACTATGAATAATCTCGTTTTTAAATAAATCTTCGTTTCTTCAATTTTAAGTTTACCTTCTGTTGCTAATTTAACTTTTTTTCTATCTTCATTTATTTCTTCAATTACTTTTTGGATATCTATTTCATTTAAATCCTTCCATTCAATTTCTTCAAAATAACCTAAATCTTTTTTTAAAGAATTAAATGCCTTTTGTTCATCAATAATGACAATACTTAATCCTTTTGTAATTCCACCAACATATAATCTACTTGTCCTTCCACTTGCTTGAAGATAAGCAACGTAATCTGAAACTAAAAATATGTATTCATCTTTTTCTAAACCCAAACTTATTGTCGGAGATTCTTTAATTGCTTTTAAAACATCTTCATCTTCCATAATTTTTTTAAAAAACTCTATCCCTTTCAAAGCAACATTTTTTGCAAATTCTAATATACCTTTTAAAGTTTTATTTTCAACTAAACCATTTCTTACTTCTTCAATTTGTTCCTTGGTTAAACTTTTTAACTTTGATAAATCTGTTACAAGATTTTCGTAATCTTTTTTATAAATATCCTTTATTGCTGGTTGGATATTATTTAAAAGCATTAACCATCTTGTTGGATGAAAATTTTCTACTTTGATTCTAACTATAAATTTAGGAACCCCTGAAAAAATTGCGTATCTAATCCTTTCTGGTAAATCAATTCCTCTAACTAAAGGACTTTTTGCTGTTGCCATTCCAATTAATCCATCAATGACACCATTTTTGAAATCTTCAAATGATTTTTTATCAGGTTTTAGGAAAGATTTAACTTTTATTCCATTTTCTAATAAAAAATTTTCAAGTTCTAAAGCAAATTGGCTACCTTTATCCATTGGAATAAAAATTAAAAATCCTGAACCAATCTTTTTTACCAAATCCAAAATCTTTTCTTTCATAGTATTTTCTGAATAAATAAAGCAATCCAAAATATTTCTTCCAAATTCAGGTTTTAATCCAATAGAAAAGCCAAATATTGAATTTAAAATTGCGATGCTTTTTGTTTTTTTAACTTTTTGAGTTGCACCACTTACTATTAATTGGGAATTTATATTTTCCCCTTCTTTAATTTTTAAGATTTCAGAAATACCTTCTTTTTGATTAATTTTATTTTCAAAAATATTTTCTGCTATATTTTTAATTTTTTCTGGTAAATTTAGCATCCTTAAAACAAATCTTATTGCTTTACTTCTCTTCAAAAAACTGTCAACATCGTCAATAAAAGCAATATCAAAAATTTTTCTATTAATTTCCTCTCTTTTCATTACACTTAGATGAGTAGTTACAACAATTTCTGAATAATCTATTTTTTCAATTTCTTTCATTTTTTCTTTTTGGGAAAGTAACGAATGATAACTTGCAATTTGAACATTTAAATCTAATTCTTCATTAAACTTTTTTAATTTTTCACTTACCTCATGGACTAATAAACTTGTTGGTAAAATTATTAAACATCTTTTTTTAAGGTATTTTGCAGTATATAAACTCAAAATTATTTGTATTGTTGTTTTCCCTGAACCTGTTGGTGCAATTAAAGCAAAACTTTCACCCTCTAAAAATCTTCTAACCCAAAATATTTGTAATGCCCACATTTTTCCTTTAATAACTCTTTCAAAAAGTTCCTCAAAATCTTTAAGTTTTTTATTCCTTTCTTCAATTTTTGATAAAAAGCCAGAGTTTAATTCGTCGGTCTCTTTTGGTAAGCAAAATTCACATGCTAATCCTTTAATCAATCTTTCTGAACTTATATTTCTCCCACAATTTGGACAAAGATTTTTATATATAATCTTTATTTCCATATCTTACTTATTTTAATATTTTTATCTATCTTTCTCAATTTTAACACATTTAACAAATTTAATTTTTTGTTTTAAAATTAGGAATTTGTCAAAATTTTTGATCTTTTATCTAAGAAATTGGAAATCAAGAAATTTTTCAGTTATTTCAATCACTACAGGTCTTCCATGAGGACAAACAAGAGGATTTTTACATTCAATAAGTTTTTCAATTATATTTTTGGCTTCCTGTTCGGTTAATTTTTCTCCAGAAGTGATAGAAACTTTACATGCCCTTTTTGCTATTTCTTCTTTATCATATTTTTCAATATCTTCTTCCGAAAGCAAACTTCTTATAGAAAACTCAATATCTTTCAACATAGAAGGATAACCATGGATTGCAATTTTATTCTCGCTCCATTTAGATGTTAAAAAGCCATATTTTTCAATAATTTTTTCAACTTTTTCATATATTAACATTTCTTCATAGTTTAAATTTATAATTAAAGGTGTTAAAAGTTGTTGAATATTTATGTCTCCTTTTTCTATTTCTTCAATAAATTTTTCATAATTAATTCTTTCAACTGCTGCGTGCTGATCAATAAAAAATAAAGAATCACCAAAAGCAAAGATTAAATATTTGTTTTTAAATGTTCCAATAAACTCAGAATTTTTTAATTTTTCTTTAATACTTTTTTTTGGTTCATCTATTTTTTCCAAAGTAAATATATCAAAATTTTCCTTTATTATTTCTTTTTTTGTTATCTGAAGAGAAGGTTCATATTTTTTTTCAATTTGGACAACTTTAGTATTTACTTTTTTAAACAATTCGTTTAAAAAACTTGTGATTTCTTTACTTATTTCGTTTTCATATTTAATTTTAACTTCCCTTTTTGTTGGATGGATATTTACGTCTACATCTTCAGCAGGTAAATTTAAAAAGATAGCAAAAACAGGAAAAAATTCTGTTGAGAAAAAATTTTGATAAAAACTATTTATTGAATGAGAAATAGTATAATTGTAAACAGGTCTTCTGTTTATAAAAATAAACTGCATATCCTTTTGACTTCTTTTTAAGTTCACATCACCAAAAATTATTTCAATTTCAAATTTTTCAAAATTATTTTTTTCATGTATTAAAAATTTTTCTTCAATATTAAGAACTTCACAAAATCTTAAAAGGCGATTTTCAGAAGGTAATAGATGAATAAATTTATTTCCCTCGTTTATGAAAGAAAAACTTATATCAAAAAAACTTATTGTATAAGGAATAAAAACATTTACAAGTTTCCTGTATTCTGTTATATCTGATTTCAAAAATTTTTTTCTTGCAGGTGTGTTAAAGAATAATTCTCTTACTTCAATAAATGTGCCATTAGACATACTACATTCTTTTAAACTTAATTTTTTACCACCTCTCACATGAATTTCTCTACCTGTTTTTTCATTTTTGACTTTACTTTTTAAAATTACATCTGAAACAGAGCCAATACTGTAAAGTGCTTCGCCTCTAAACCCGAGTGTTTTAATTTTATATAAGTCATCTATATTTTTTATCTTACTTGTTGAATATCTTTCAAATATTTTTTCTATATCATCTGGCTCAATGCCTTCTCCATCATCTCTTACAGAAATTAATTTTTTTCCAGAATTTTCTATAATTACCTCAATTTTTTTACTTTGGGCATCTATTGAATTTTCTAAAAGTTCTTTTAAAACAGAAGCCGGATTTTCAACAACTTCTCCTGCTGCAATTTTATTTATTATATTTTCTGGAAGTATATTAACCTTTCCCATTTAATTTTTCTTTTAACTCTTTTAACTTTATTAATGCATCTATAGGCTTTAAATTATCTATTTCAATATTTTTTAGTTCATTTTTAATTTCTTCAAATTTTTTAATCTCATCTTTTAAAAGGTCTAACTTATTTTTTTCCTCAAAAGAAAATAAAGATGGATATTCAATTTCAATTTCACCTATAATTTTATCTTTGATTGTCCCTTCAATTTCAAGTTTTGATAAAATTTCATTTGCTCTTTTTATAACTTCTATAGGAACACCTGCAAGTTTTGCTACATATATTCCATAACTTTCATCTGTCGCTCCTTCTTCTATTTTATGAAGAAAAATTATTTCATCACCTACTTTTTTTACACTTACATTATAGTTTTTCACACCTTTATATTTCCCAAGGGCAGTTATTTCATGGAAATGGGTTGCAAAAAGAGTTCTTACTTTTTTTGTTTGTAAATATTCTGCTACACTCCATGCAAGTGAAAAACCATCATATGTGCTTGTTCCTCTCCCTATTTCATCAAGTATTATTAATGTTCTTTTTGATAGATTATTAAGAATTTCTGCAGTTTCTGACATTTCAACCATAAAAGTGCTTTGCCCTTTTGTTAATTCATCTTGCGCACCAATTCGTGTGAATATTTTATCAACATAACCTATCCTTCCATATTTTGCAGGAATAAATGAACCGATTTGAGAGAGTAAAACTATTAGGGCAACCTGTCTTATATATGTTGATTTACCAGCCATATTTGGTCCAGTAATAATTAACAAGTGATTATTTGAATCGTCAATATATGTATCATTTGGAACAAACTCATCAACTGATTTTTCCACTATTGGATGTCTCCCATCTTTAATTTCAATAATTAAAGAGTTGTCAACAACTGGTTTGGTATAATTATTTTCTATAGCAACATTAGCAAAAGAAAGCAAAACATCAATTTTAGAGATTACAGAGTTTATAATATTTATTTTATGAGAATTTTTAAGTATTTCTTTTTTTATATTTTCAATTATTTCATTCTCAATATTTATAATTTTTTCTTCTGCCAAAAGTATCTCCTCTTCAAATTCTTTTAATTTTGGAGTTGTAAATCTTTCTGCATTAACAAGTGTTTGTTTTCTTATATAATCGGGTGGAACAAATTTTAAATTTGGTTTTGTAATTTCAATATAGTAACCAAAAACTTTATTAAATCCAATTTTTAAAGAATTTATTCCTGTCCTTTTTATTTCCTCTTCTTGATATTTTGCAAGATAATTTTCACTATTTTCTTTTATTTCTCTTAATCTATCTATTTCTTTATCAAAACCATTTTTTATTACTTTACCCTCAAAATTTACAGAAGGGATATCATCATTTATTGCACTTTCTAATAAATTTCTTAATTCAGGTATATCTTCAATGTAAAAATAATCAGAATTTTCAAAAATTTCTTTTCCTTTTTCAATTAGGTCAGGGATTTTCATTAACAATTTTTTAATTTCAATTATATCCTTCACTGAACCATAGCCATAACTTATCTTTGTTATTGATTTTTCCGTGTCTTTTATATCATTCAATATTTTCTCAATATTTTCTCTAAGTGATTTATCTTTTACAAATTTTTCAACAATTTGATGTCTCTTTTTAATTTCATTTAAATCAACTAAAGGATGCAAAACCCAATATCTTAAAAGGCGCTTTCCCATAGGTGTTTTTGTTTTATCAAGAATATTTATAAGTTTTTCAATTTCAAGACCATTTATTGCGGCAGGTGAGATATATACATACTCACTATCATTGTAAAATGAAATTCTATCTATATGTAAGAGATCGCTTCTATTTATTTCTTTTAAATAATCAATTAATGGACCTATTGATTTTTGAGCATAAATTAGATCTTCTATTCCAAAACCACTTAAATTTGCAACCTTAAGTGTATCAAGAATTGTTTTTCTTGAAATTTCATAATTAAAATGCCAATCATCTAAAGGAGTTAAAGTAATATTTTTAATTTTTAAAATTGGGTGCGAAAAAATTTCTTTTATTTTTTCTTTTTTACTTTCAGGGTAGATTACCTCATAAACAGGAAGTTTAAATATCGTTTCTATAATTCTTGTTTCATTTTCATTCTCATTTGTAAATATTACAGAACCTCCACTTTCTATAAATGAATAACCAAATTTTTCATCAATTGATAATGAAAATAAATACCTTGCTTCTGGATTTGTTTCGTCTATATATGTTCCAGTAGTTAAAACCCTAACAACTTCTCTTTTTACAATCCCTTTGGCTTTTTTAGGATCTTCAACTTGTTCACATATCGCAACTTTATAACCATTTTTTATCAATTTTGAAATATAAAAATCTGCAGAATGATAAGGTATACCACACATTGGAATTTTACCACTTTTTCCAGCATTTTTTGATGTTAAAACGAGGTCAAGTATTTTTGATGCAATTTTTGCATCTTCATAAAACATTTCATAAAAGTCACCAAGTCTGAAAAATAAAAGGCAATCAGGATATTTCTTTTTTATGCTATGATATTGAACAAGCATTGGGGTATAATTTTCCATTTTTTATTTTAAAGAGTTTTCATCTTGGTAAATTTTAAAGTTTTGAAGCAATTTATATTCTGATTCAAATTTATCAAGTATATTTTTTGCTTCTTCAAAATTTGTTGTTGCATATCTTAGTTGTTTAAAAGATTTTTCAAAAGATATTTTCAAATTTTCAAATATTTTGCCCATTCCTTCAACAGTTTTTAATATATATTCTGCATTTTTTTCAATCATTTTCCCTTTTAATCCAAGTAATATAATATTTAAATAGGCAAATAAACTTTGGGGAGAAACAGGCAAAACTTTTTTCTGACTCCATGCATAATTAAAAATGGATACACCATCTCTATCTTCACTGATTAATAAACTGTAAAATATTGGTTCGCTCGGAATATACATAAAAGCAAAATTGAACGAACCTCTATCTGGACGAATATATTTTGTTATCTTCTCAATATGACCCTTTACCTCTTTTATAAATTCTTGTTTATTTTTTTCATATTCTTCATCCTTAGTATTTATCATTCTTTTATAGGACTCAATTGGAAATTTGGCATCTATTGGTATAAATTTATTTTCAATAAAGATTGCTGCATCAACTATTTCATTTGGAGTAATTTCGTATTGAATTTTATATATTTCTCTCGGAAGAACCTCTTTTAACATATTTTCAAGTATAACTTCACCAATTTGTCCCCTTAATTTTGGACTTGTTAAAGCATTTTTAAGGTCTTCATTTACTCTTTTCAATTCTTCTGCTGATTTTGTCAATTCTCCTACTTTTAAACCAAGATTTGCAATTAAACTTGTAGTATCCATAAGTCTTTTATTCAATTGTTCAAGTTTTTTATCTACATTTGAGGTTAACTGATTTGTTGTTGAATTTATTGAATTTGTCAAATTTTTTACAGTGTCTGTTAAAGTCTGATGTAGTTGAGCCCTTAAACTTTCCATTCTTTGTTGTAAATTTGTATCAGTTATTCCAAGTGTTGCAATTGTTTTATTTACCTGTTCAAGTATTAATAATTCAGTATTTCTTAAAATATTTGTAATTTCATTGTTTAACTGATTTCTTGTGTTTAAAAGATTTTCTGAAAATTCTTTTGAAATTGTGTTAATTTTTTCCTTTATTTCTTCTTGTTTTAAAATTAAATCCTGTATATCTGTTTTCCTTTTAGTGATAAGAAGAAGTATAATAATTATTAATAGCACAAAGTTTAAAATAATAAGAGTATTTAACATATTAAAATTATACCTTAAAAATTAGTGAAAAATCAAAAATGATACCAAAACATATAAGAGTTGAGTCAAATAAGAAAATTCATAATTGGTATCCAGGAAAAAGGGAATGCACGTCAGAGAGAATGCTTTTAAATCCATATATAGGATGTGAAGTTGAATGTTTTTTTTGTTATGCTTTAAGTTATCCAGGAATTTTTCAGAAATTTAGAAAAGATAAAATAATTTTTGTTTACGAAAATTTTGTTGAAAATGTAAAAAATCAAATTGATAGATTAAATGTTGCATTCTGTGGTTATCTTTCACCTGTAACTGAGCCATTTCAAACCCTTGAAAATATCTATCATCTCTCTGAAAAAACAATTGAATTATTTGTAGAAAATAATATACCAATAGAATTTATAACAAAATCTATTATTCCAGATAGTATAATAGAAAAAATAAAACATCAAAAACATTCATTTGGTCAGATTTCAATTTTAACTCCATTTGAGGAAAAAAGAAAACTTTTGATGAAAAAGGGAGCAGAAACAAAGGAACTATTTAAAAATATTAAAAAACTGTCCCAAAATGGTATTTTTACTGTTTGTAGAATTGACCCTATAATTCCATTTATAACAGATAGTGAAAAAGAAATTCAAATTCTTATAAAGATGGCTGTTGAAAATGGAGCAAAACATATTATTGCAAGTGTAATGGATATTCCTCAAAGTATAAAAAAGGATATTTTAAATTATATTAAAAAAACATTTGGAACAGAAATTGGAAGGAAGATTGAACAGTTATATAAAGAAAAAATTGGAAGTTGGTTTCATGCAGACATTGAATACAGAAAGAGAGTATTTAGTTTTTTGAGAGAAATGTGTGATAAAAATAATGTTTCCTTTTCTCTCTGTATGGAATATGAAATAAAAAATGGTAAAATAATTGGATTGAATAGGGAATTCATGAGTTCATCAAATTGTGAAGGGATAGATATACCTATTTATTTTAGAAAAAATAATAAGTTTTTGCCATTTGATTGTAAGGGGGATTGTTTAAAATGTAAAAAAGCAAAATGTGGAATATATGAACTTGCTCAAGGGAATAAAAATGAAGATTATAGAGGGTGGGATTATTATGATTATTTAAGGTGGAACAAAATTATAGAAAGAGGAGAACTTTTATGAAAATAATACTTGCCTCAAAATCTGAAAGAAGAAAGGAACTTTTAAAAAAAATAATTAAAAATTTTGAAGTTATTGAAAGTAATTTTGACGAAACAAGTATTAAAGAAAGAGACCCAGTAAAATATGCATTAAAATGTGCAATTGAAAAAGCAAAAATTGTTGGAGAAAAATATCCTGATAGCATTATTATTGGAGCAGATACAATCGTTTATCTAAATGGTGAAATAATTGGCAAACCTAAAAATTATCAAGAAGGAAAGGATATTTTAAAAAAACTTTCTGGAACAGAGCACACAGTTATCACAGGAATTGCAATATATAAAAAAGATGAGAATAAACTTATGACTGATTATGATATAAGTTATGTTAGATTTAAAAAATTGGCAGATAATGAGATTGAAGAATATTTAAAAACTGAGGATTTTTTTGATAAAGCAGGTGCTTATGGAGTACAGAATATTAAAGATAAATTTGTTGAGGAAATAAAAGGTGATTTTTATAATGTTGTTGGATTACCTATTGAAAAATTGAAAAACTTGTTGGATAAATTTCTTACTCAAGTTATTACAACTGAGATATATGACATTGCTTTACCAAATAATTGGGGAGTAGCAAGATATGGTGATTTTGTAATTTTTGTGCCTAAAGGTGTTGTTGGAGATAAAGTAAAAGTTAGAATTTCAACATATAAGAAGAATTTTTCATTCGGAGAAATAGTTGAAGTAGAAAAACCCTCTGAATTTAGAATAAAACCGGAATGTCAACATTTTTCTGATTGTGGGGGCTGTGCTTTACAAAATATGTTATATGAAAAGCAGATTGAAATAAAGAAAAATTATCTAATTCAATGTTTAAGAAAAATTGCAGAGATAAAAAATGAAATTAATATTGACCAAGTTATTCCATCACCTCAAATTTATTTTTATAGAAATAAAATGGAATTTGCATTTGGAAATGAAAATGGGAAACTTGTGTTGGGTTTGAGAGAAAGGGCGCATCCCGATAAGAAATATAGTAAAAGGGTTATACCACTAAAAAAATGCCTTATATTTAGTGAAATCGTTGAAAGAATTTTTCCGGTAGTTATTGATTTTTTCTCATCTTTAAATCTTCCAGCATATGACCCAATTAAAAAAAGTGGTATTTTAAGGCATCTTGTTTTAAAGGAAAGCAAAAGTAAAAAAGATGTTATGGTTATATTTGTTACAAAAAGTGGTGTCTCTATTGATTTTTATAAATTAGTAGATATTTTAACAAAAGAAATTAAAGAAATTAAAAGTATTTACTGGGTTGAAAATGACCAAATATCTGATGTTGTAAATTATGAGAAAAAGTATTTATTATATGGCACACCTTACATTGAGGAAAAAATTTATGATTTAATTTTTAGAATTTACCCTGACATATTTTTTCAACCCAATACTTATGCAACAGAAATCCTTTATAAAAAAATTCTTGAAAATATAGAAAATGGAGATAAAGCCATAGGATTGTATTGTGGAACAGGACCTATAGAATTATTTATTTCAAGAAAATTTAAAGAAGTAATTGGAGTTGACTGGGATGAATCAAATATAAAAATAGCAAAGGAAAATTGTGTAATAAATAAAATTGAAAATTGTACTTTTTACTGTGAGAAAGCAGAGAAATTTTTAAGTAGAAATATAAATATGGTATTTGATTATTTAATAGTTGATCCTCCAAGGGGAGGATTAAGTGGAAAATGTATTAGAAATATTTTGAAAACAAGGGTTACTAATTTTGTTTATATATCTTGTAATCCTTCAACATTTGCAAGGGATTTGAAAGAAATTATGCTTAATGGATATTTTCTTAAAAATTTATATTTAATTGATTGTTTTCCACATACAACTCATATTGAACTAATGGCTTTTCTTAAAAAAAATCATATTTGAAATTTTATCTCTGTAACAATTTGGGCTTCCTCATATTTTACAATAATCTGTAAAAATTTTTCTAAAGGGAAATTTTTTAATATTCTCTTGTAATCATTTAAAAAATTCAAAAAATCACCGACTTTTAAAAATCCATTTTTAACCTTTTCGTAAATTAATTCAAACTCACTTTTGTCCAAATCTATAAATTTTTTTATTTCATTGTAAATCTGTTCTTTCTTTTTCTCTTCAATTATTAATGTAAATTCATCCTCTATTGTTTTTTCGCCATCAATTCCAAACTCATAACCATATGGTTTTATTTCCTGAACAAAATGTTTGATTTTTTTGAAAATGTCTCTTGTTGCCTTCTTTTTAAAATATATTCCAAATAAAATTGGGATTACTATAAGTAAAAAAATGAAATATAAACCTGTCCCAGTAATTCCAACAAAAAGTCCAAAACCAGGTGTTCCGTAATAAATTATTTTTACATAGTCAATGAAGCCTGTAATAATTCCATTTTTAAGTTTGAAGAGAAAGGAATATAGAAAATCAATAATTATTAAAGAAAAACCAAGAATTAAACCTCTAATATATCCATAATCTTGAGCATTTTCTTCAGTTAATACAAATGGGATCCCTAATAACTTTTTTTCCTTCTTAAAGAATATTTCTGTTATTTGGAGTAAATGCTTTTTTATTTCCTCAATTTGCTCAAAACTTCCGTAAACTATAAGGTCTTTTTTGTTTTTAAAAATTGCACAAAATTTATTTATAGGTGGGTTAAAATTGGTCATAAAGTAAGGGAAAATAAAATTTCTTTTAGTATATATTTCCCATTTTCCAGAGTTTGTTTCTAATATTTCTTCTTTATTAAACCCAAGCCATCCTAATAATTGGTATGTTTTCTCATTTATTTTCCCAAAATATTTAATCTTTTCATAAATTCTCTTTTCTTCCTCCATGCTTTTATTTTACTTTAAAAATTACTTTGACATCAAATTTTATAAATGATAAAATAAATAGATTTAAATGGAGGTTCTTCTCATGGAAGAAAAAGTCGTTTCAAATTATGATGCCACTTCTATCCAGGTTCTTGGAGGAATAGAGGCGGTCAGGAAAAGGCCTGCTATGTATATTGGAGATACATCAACTTATGGTCTTCATCATCTTGTTTTTGAAGTTGTTGATAATAGTATAGATGAAGCAATGGCAGGTTTTTGTGATGAGATACGAGTTGTTGTTCATCCAGATAATAGTGTAACTGTTGACGATAATGGAAGAGGAATACCTGTTGATATTCATAAAACTGAAAAGAAACCCGCTGTAGAAGTAGTTATGACAAAATTACATGCTGGAGGGAAATTTGACAAGAAGGTATATAAAGTTTCAGGTGGATTACATGGAGTTGGAGTTTCAGTTGTTAATGCTCTTTCAGAATATCTTGAAGTAGAAGTAAGAAGGGATGGAAAGATTTATTATCAAAAATACGAAAGAGGTGTTCCAGTTACTCCTCTTAAAGTTATAGGTAAAACAGAAAAAACAGGAACAAAAGTTACTTTTAAACCAGATGAGGAAATTTTTGAAACAATCATTTTTGATGAAAATATTCTAATTGCACGCCTTAAAGAACTTGCATTTTTGAATGGGGGATTAAGAATAATATTTGAAGATGAAAGGAAAAATATTAAGGAAGAATTTAAATACGAAGGGGGAATTGTATCTTTTGTTGAATATTTAAATAAAAATAAAAAAGTTCTCCATTCTAAGCCATTCTATGTCAAAAAAATAGAAGAAGATGTAGAAGTAGAGGTATGTTTTCAATACAATGATGGATATAGTGAAACAGTTCTCGCATTTGCCAACAATGTAAATACTAAAGAAGGTGGAACACATTTGACTGGATTTAGAAGTGGATTGACAAGAGCAATAAATGAATATGGCAAAAGAAATAATTATCTTGGAGACTTGAGTTTAACAGGTGAAGATATAAGGGAAGGATTAACAGCCATAATTGCTGTTAAATTGCTGGAACCACAATTTGAAGGTCAAACTAAAGCAAAACTTGGAAACTCAAAGGTGAGATTTATTGTGGAAGGTATTGTATATGAGAATGTTTTAACTTTTCTTGAAGAGAATCCAGAAGCAGGAAAAGAAATATTAAATAAGTGTATAGCAACAGCGAAAGCAAGAGAAGCAGCAAGAAAAGCAAGAGAATTAACTAGGAAAAAACTACTTGAATCAGGAGTTTTACTTGGTAAACTTGCTGATTGCTCCATAAAAGACCCTGAGAAAAGAGAGTTGTTTATAGTTGAAGGAGATTCTGCAGGAGGTAGTGCAAAACAGGGAAGAGAAAGGACTTTTCAGGCAATTTTACCTTTAAGAGGGAAAATAATTAATACAGAGAAAGCAACACTTGAGAAAGTATTGAATAATGAAGAGATTAAATTGATGATAAGCGCAATTGGGGGTGGAGTTGGAGATGATTTTGACATAAGCAAGGTAAGATATCACAAAATTATTATTATGACAGATGCAGATGTAGATGGTGCTCACATAAGAACACTCCTTTTAACATTTTTTTACAGACAGATGACAGACCTTATAAAACATGGTTATGTTTATATAGCACAGCCACCTCTTTATAAAATTAAAAAAGGGAAAAGAGAATTTTATATAGATACAGAAAATGAAATGGATAATGTCCTTATTCAATTCGCTCAAGAACACTTAAAATTTTATGCAAATTATGATTCAAAAATTGTAGATTACAATAAAGAAATGCTTATATTTTATCAAATAAGCAAGAAACTTTTTGAAGTTGTCAAAATGTTGAATATGAAAGGTTTAGATATTAAAAATCTAATCACTTACTATAAAAATCATAAGAGACTACCTTTATATTATTTGAAATACGGAAATGAAGAATTATTTTTAAGCGACGAAGAAGAAGTGAATAAGTTTTTAAACGAAAAGGGTGAAAAAAATGATCTTTTTACTAGTAAAGAAGGCCATAAATATAAACTTATTGAAATATATGAAACAAATGAATTGCTTAAGATTTTCAAAAAACTGGAGGAGATGAAGATAAAAGTTGATAAAGTATTTGATAAAATATTTGTTATAAAAGATGAAAAAGAAAGAGAGGAGAGAGTTTCTTTAATGGAGGTATATGAAAAGATTAAAGAAAAAGAGAAAACAGGTCTGGTTATACAAAGATATAAAGGACTTGGAGAAATGAATCCAGAACAATTATGGGAAACAACTATGAATCCTAAAACAAGGAGATTAAAAAGAGTTTCTATTGAAGATGCTGTAAAAGCAGAAGAAATTTTTACAATTTTGATGGGTGAAATGGTTGAGCCAAGAAGAGAATTTATAGAAAAATATGCGAGAGAGGTAAAAAATCTTGATATTTAAGAAAGGGAAAACATGGAAGGTGAAAAAATTATTACTGTGGGAATAGAAGAAGAAATGAAAGAATCCTATCTTGATTATGCTATGAGTGTTATCATAGGAAGGGCTTTACCAGATGTTAGAGATGGGTTGAAACCTGTTCATAGAAGAATATTATATGGAATGCTTGAACTTGGCCTTGAACCAGGGAAACCATTTAAAAAATCTGCCAGAATTGTTGGAGAGGTTATGGGTAAGTATCATCCACACGGAGATGCTCCAATTTATGAAGCAATAGCAAGAATGGCTCAGCTATTTTCTTTAAGATATCCACTTATAGAAGGGCAGGGAAATTTTGGTTCTATTGATGGAGACCCTCCAGCAGCGATGAGATATACAGAGGCTAGGTTGGCACCAATTACAATGGAAATGTTAAAAGATATAGATAAAGATACAGTTGATTTTGTTCCCAATTTTGATGAATCTCTTACAGAGCCAATTGTTTTGCCAAGTAGAATTCCAAATTTATTAATAAATGGTTCTTCTGGAATTGCTGTGGGCATGGCTACAAATATACCCCCACACAATCTTTCAGAAGTTATTGATGCACTTATCAAATTAATTGAAAATCCAGAAGTAACAATAGAAGAATTGATGGAAGTTTTACCTGGTCCTGATTTTCCAACAGGTGGGATTATATGTGGAAGAGAAGGTATTAAAAAAGCATACAAAACTGGGAAAGGTGTTATAACATTAAGAGGTAAAATTGAAATTGAGGAAGAAAAAAATAAGATAAATATAGTTATAAAAGAAATTCCATATGAGATAAATAAAGCCAATCTTGTTGAAGAGATAGCAAATCTTATTGAAGTTGGGAAAATAAGAGGAGTTCATGAAGTAAGGGATGAATCTGATAAAGAAGGAACAAGAGTTGTTCTTGAGACAAGAAAGGGAGAAAATATTGATATAATAATAAATCAACTTTATAAGCATACTCAACTTGAAACATCATATGGAATAATTAATTTGGCAATTGTTGATAGACAACCACGTCTTTTAAATTTAAAAGAATTGTTGCAATTATTTATAAACTTTAGGGAAGAAATAGTAATTAGAAGAACAAAGTTTGAACTTAGAAAAGCAGAAGAAAGACACCATATAATTTGTGGTTTAATTATTGCAATTGAAAATCTTGATGAGGTTATAAAATTAATAAGAAATTCAAAAAATATTGATGAAGCAAGAATTAAATTAATGGAAAAATTTGGGATAACAGAAATTCAGAGTAATGCTATATTGAGTATGCCACTTTCAAAATTAACAGCCCTTGAAAGAGAAAAGATTTTAAATGAAAAAAAAGAAATTGAAGGTAAAATTAAAGAATATAAAGAAATACTTGAATATCCGGAAAAAGTTAAGGAAATAATTAAAAATGAACTTATTGAAATAAAAGAAAAATATGGAGATAAAAGAAAAACAATAATAGGTGGCGAAATAGAAGAAATAGAAGAAATAGATTTAATAAGACCTGAAGATATAGTTGTAATAATTTCTAATGAGGGATACATAAAAAGGATTTCACTTGACTCATTTAAAAGACAAAAAAGAGGTGGAAAAGGTGTTGTTGGAGCAAGTACAAAAGAAGAAGATTTCATAAAACATCTTCTATTAACATCAACAACAGATACAATTTTATTTTTTACAAATAAAGGAAAAGTTTACTGGTTAAAAGGATATTTAATACCTGAGGGAAGTAAAATCTCAAAAGGCAAACCTATAATTAATCTTATAAAAATAGACCGGAATGAGAGAATTTCTGCTGTTATACCTATAAAAGAATTTTCAAAAGATAAATATATTTTAATGATTACAAAAAAGGGACTTGTAAAAAAGACACCTCTTGAAGAATATAGTAGACCAAGAAAAGGTGGAATTATAGGAATTTTACTAAAAGAGAGTGATGAGTTAATAGATGTAAGATTATCAGATGGTAATAATCACATAATATTAAACACAAAGAGAGGTTTAAGTATTAGATTTTCTGAAAAAGAGATTAGACCTGTTGGAAGGAATGCTGTTGGAGTTGTTGGTATAAGGTTTAAAAAGGAAGATGACGAAGTTGTTGGTTGTGAAATTGTTAAACCAGAAGAAAAGGAATTGACATTATTTACTGTATGTAAAAAAGGATTTGGGAAAAGGACAATTATTAGTGAATATAAAGTTCAACATAGAGGAGGCAAAGGTATAATTGATATTAAGGTTGGTGTAAAAAATGGAGAAGTTATAAGTGCAAAATTAGTTTCTGAAAATGATGAGTTAATTTTGACTACAAGGAAGGGTATGGTTATTAGAATAAAAGTTTCTGATGTAAGAATAATAGGAAGAAATACTGTTGGAGTTAAACTAATAAATTTACCAGAAGATGACGAAATAACAGATATAACAGTTGTGAAAAAAGATAATAATGAGGAATAAAATTGAAATTATAAATCATACTGCTGATATTGGTATAAAAGTAAAAGGCAAAACACTTGAGGAATTATTTCTAAACTCAGCAACTGGTCTTTATAAAATAATTGGGGTAAAATATAATGGGAATGGAGAGTTAATTGAATTTAATTTTTTTGGGGATGAAATAGAAGATTTATTAGTTAAATTTTTGAATGAATTGATTTATTATGTGGAAACAAAAAAGTTGGGAGGAGAAATAGAAAAAATAGAGATTGAAAAATTAGAAGAAGGTTATAAATTAAATGTGAGAATAAAAACAAAAAAAATAAAATCAATTGAAAAGGAGGTGAAGTCAGCAACATATCATAATTTAAAAGTGAAAAAGGTTAGAAATGGATATACAACAACAATAATTTTTGATTTATAAGGAGAAAAAAATGAGGAAGGAAGAAAAAGAATATTTTTTGAAATTACTTGAAAAAGAAAAAGAAAAAATAACAAAAAATTTAACATATTCAAGGGAGATAATTGAAGAAGGCATAAAAGGTGTTCCAACTCATATTGCAGATTATGGCACAGATGAGTTTAAAAAAGACCTTGAAGTTGACCTTTCAAATTCTGAAAGTAAAATTCTTTATGCAATAGATTTGGCTATAAAGAAAATAAAAGAAGGCAATTACGGGATTTGTGAAGGTTGTGGAAAACAAATATCAAAAGAAAGATTAAAAGCAATTCCATATGCAAGATTTTGCATTAAATGTCAAACAGAAAGAGAAAAAAGTGGGAAATAAATTTTCACTTTTTCCCTTTTTTCTGACTTCTTTTTTTTCATGCCTTTTTGACCAGATTACAAAATTTTATTTTACAATATTTCTCCAAAAAAATAATGGTAATATTGACATTTTTAATTTTCTCTCATTAACCTTAGTGAAAAATTATGGAATTTTATTTGGATTTTTAAACTATGAAAAAGTTAAGTTTATTCTTATCCTATTTTCATTATTTGCAATCCTATTCATTTTTTTGTATTCTAAAAAATTTGGGAAAGAAGAAAAATTTAACCAGTTTTCTCTTGGTTTGATTGAGGGTGGCATTATGGGAAATTTAATAGATAGAATAAAATATGGATATGTTATTGATTTTATAAACTTTCGCTTCTGGCCTGTTTTTAATTTTGCTGACAGTTTTATTCTAATTGGTATAATTATGTTTTTTATTAAACAAATGAGGAGTTAAATTGCATCCAATATTTTTTAAAATAGGGGATTTTGTTATTTATTGTTATGGTGTGATGGTTGCTTTTGGTGTTTTTACTTCTGTTTGGTTATTTCAAAAAGAGAGTTTTAAAGAAGGTTATGAGGAAAAATTAATTTCTCAACTTATCTTTGGAATAATTTTGACAGGAATTTTAGGTGCCAGGTTCTTACATATTCTTGTAAATTTGCCATATTATTTTTTACATCCTTTAGAAATTATTAAAATAAGAAATGGTGGTCTTGCTGTGGAAGGAGCTATAATTTTTTCTTTAATTTTTATTATTATATTTACAAAAATAAAAAATCTTCCAACTGCAAAATTGCTTGATTTAATTTCAATCTATGTTCCAATTGGGCAAGCAATTGGAAGAATTGGGTGTTTTTTAAATGGTTGTTGTTATGGTAAAGAAACACATTTTTTTCTTTCTGTTAAATTTTCATTTCTTGAAAAAAGAGTTCATCCTACCCAACTTTATTATTCTTTTTTATATCTATTATTATTTTTAATTCTTAAAAAAGTTTCCAAAAGAGTCAAAATAGGCGATGGATTTATCTTTTTATTTTATTTAATAGGATTTTCTTTAATTAGATATTTTATTGATTTTTTAAGAGGAGACCTTAAAGAAACTTTTTTTGGACTTTATGCAACTCAACTGATAGCGATTTTTATTTTCTTAATTGGTGGAATTTTTATTATTTTAAAAAATTTAAAGAAAGGAGGTGAAAAAGATGGCAAAACTACTTTTTGAATATCCTTTTATGTCAAAAGAATATGAATTAAAAAAGGATGTTATTTATATTGGTAGGCAGAATACAAATGATATCACTATTCCCGATTATATTATTTTTAAAAATTTACCAGAAAGTGCAAAGAGATTATACTTAGATTCATTAATGAAAGTATCAAGAATTCATGCAAGAATTACTAAAAAGAATGATGGATGGTATATTGAAGATATTGGTACAAACGGTCTTGGTAGCCAATATGGAACATATGTTAATATGGCTCGTCTTGAAGTAAAAAAACCATATAAACTTGTTGACAATGATGAGATTAGATTTGGTTCAATAAAATGTAAATTTGTTGAAAAATAATTTTTTGAAACTATATTTTTTAAAAATCATCTAAAATATGAAAAATTTGAGGAGGAGAAAAATATGAATTTGGATAAATTTACTATAAAGGCACAGGAAGCATTAATGACTGCTCAGGCAATAGCCCAAGATAGGCATAATGGTGAAGTTGATGTTTCTCATCTTGCTTATGCTTTGGTAGATAGTGATGAAACAATAATTGATATTTTAAATACTATGAATGTGAATATAGAACTTTTAAAAAGGGACATAGAGGAAGAAATAGAAAAATTACCAAAAATTTCATATTCAAGTGGGCCATCATATATAAGTTCATCTTTAAATCAAGTTTTTTATAAATCTCACACCTACGCTAAATCACTCGGAGATGAATATATTGGGGTTGAACATCTTTTTATTGCTTTAAGTGAAGTTGAATCAGGAATTAAAGAAATTTTTCAAAAATATAATATTTTTAAGGATAGAATTTTAAAGATTATTCAACAAATAAGAAATGGTGAAAAAATAACAGACAGAGACGCAGAGACAAAATATAAAGTTATAGAGAAATTTACAAGAGACCTCACAGACCTTGCAAGAAAAGGTAAAATTGATCCTGTTATAGGAAGGGATGAAGAAATTAGAAGAGTTATTCAGGTTTTATCAAGAAGAACAAAAAATAATCCCGTTTTAATAGGTGAGGCCGGGGTTGGAAAAACTGCAATTGTTGAAGGACTGGCAAGAAGAATTATTGCTGGAGATGTGCCTGAAACACTAAAAAATAAAAGAATTCTTGCTCTTGACCTTGGTGCTTTGGTGGCAGGAACAAAATATAGAGGAGAATTTGAAGAAAGATTGAAAGCATTATTGAGAGAAATAGAAAAAAGAGAAGGAGAGATTGTTCTTTTTATTGATGAGTTACATACACTTGTTGGTGCTGGTGCTGCTGAAGGAGCAATTGATGCTTCAAATATGTTAAAACCTGCACTTGCAAGGGGGACTTTAAGATGTATAGGAGCTACAACCCTTGATGAATATAGAAAATATATTGAAAAAGATAGAGCACTTGAGAGAAGATTTCAGCCAATTTATGTTAAAGAACCAAGTGTTGAAGAAACAATTTCAATTTTAAGAGGATTACAAGAAAAATACGAAGTTTATCATGGAGTTAAAATAACTGACAATGCTCTTGTGGCTGCTGCTGTTTTATCCCATAGGTATATAAGTGGAAGATTTTTACCAGATAAAGCAATTGATTTGATTGATGAAGCAGCAAGTAAACTTAAAATGGAAATTGAGAGCAAACCTGTTGAACTTGATGAAATAGAAAGAAAAATTAATCAACTTGAAACAGAGAAAAAAGGATTAAGTAGAGAAAATTCTCCAGAGGTTGAAGAAAGATTGAAAAAAATAGAAAAGGAATTAGAAGAATTTAAAAATGAAAGAGAAAAACTATATATTCAGTGGGTTAAAGAAAAAGAAATAGTTGAAAAAATAAGAGAAATAAAACAACAGATTGAAATGACGAAAAATATAATAGAAAAGGCACAAAGAGAAGGAGATTTGGATAAAGCCGCAGAGTATAAATATGGGAAATTGATTGAACTTCAAAGACAACTGGAATATGAAACAAATAGATTGAAAGAAGTTCAAAAAGGTAAAGGATTATTGAAGGATGAAGTGACAGAAGAAGATATTGCAGAAATTGTTTCTAAATGGACTGGAATTCCGGTAAGCAGATTAATTGAAGAAGAAAAAGAAAAACTGATTCATATGGAGGAGAGATTGTCACAAAGAGTTGTAGGCCAGGATGAAGCAATTAAAGCAGTTTCAAATGCTATAAGAAGGAGTAGAGCAGGCCTTTCTGACCCAAATAGACCAATTGGTTCTTTTATGTTTCTTGGTCCAACAGGTGTGGGAAAAACAGAACTTGCAAAAGCACTTGCTGAATTTTTGTTTAATGATGAAAATGCACTTGTTCGTATTGATATGAGCGAATATATGGAAAAACATACAGTTTCACGTTTAATTGGTGCCCCTCCTGGATATGTTGGATATGAAGAAGGAGGTCAGTTAACAGAAAGGATAAGAAGAAGACCTTATAGTGTAATTTTATTTGACGAGATTGAAAAAGCCCATCCAGATGTTTTTAATATACTTTTACAATTACTTGATGATGGAAGATTAACAGATGGTCATGGAAGAACTGTTGATTTTAGAAACACAGTTGTAATAATGACTTCAAATATAGGAAGTCAATTTATTACATCATTTCGCGATGAAAATATAGTAAGAGAGAAAATAATAGAAACATTGAAAACAAAATTTAGACCCGAATTTTTAAATAGGATTGATGAGATAATTATTTTTAATCGTTTAAAAAGGGAAGATATAATGAAAATTATTGATATTCAAATAGGATATTTACAGAATAGGTTGATAGATAAAAAAATTAAAATTGAGTTAACGGAAAAGGCAAAAGAATACATTATGGAAAGAGGATATGATGAAAATTACGGAGCTAGACCATTAAAAAGAACTATACAAAAAGAAATAGAAAATCCACTTGCTTTAAAAATTCTTGCAGGTGAATTTAAGGAAAATGATAAAATAATAGTTGATGTTGAAAATGGAGTTTTAGTTTTTAGAAAATAAAAATTTTGAAAAAGGTGAAAAATGGAAAAATTAGAAAAATGGGAGGGAAATTTAAATAATTTTCAAAATAAAATAAATAATTTATTATTTCTAAATGAATGGAAATTTAAACAAGGAATAAGCGATGGAGAAAAAATAGAAATTGATGATAATAATTGGGATGTAAGAAGACAACCAATAAGTTGGTCATTAAATGATGGAGATGCATATTTTAGGAAATGGATTGAAATACCGGAAGAGATAGAAGGAATTAAAATTGATGGGAGTAGAATAGAGTTAAAATTTGTTTTCCCATCGGGGGTAAAATTGTTTATAAATGGAAAAGAATCTTATTCTCATAAATTCTGGGCAGATAAAATTGCAACTCCTTTTACTTTGATTGAAAAAGCAGAGCCAGGTAAAAAAATTCTTTTAGTATTTAAAACAGAAAAAGGTGATGGGCTTGGGGTTTTTTGGGCATATCTTTCAATTAAAAATGTAAATGATTTATTATTTGAATTAAAGTCATTATTGTATCAAATAAAATTTGCCCAAATTTTAACTGAAGAGATAAAAATTAAAAAATTGAAAGAAAAGTTTAAAAAATGTATAGAAATTCTTAATCCTGAAATAATTGAAAGAAGAGAATGGGACAAATTTAAGGAAATAAAAGAGAATATTGAAAATTTATTAATGGATTTTAAACCATATGCTAAAAAATTTAAAGTTCATCTTATAGGACATGCACATATTGATATGAATTGGTTATGGACTTATGAAGATACAGTAAATGTTGTTTTAAGGGATTTTTCAACAGTTTGTAATTTGATGGAAAAATATAAGGACTTAACTTTTTCTCAAAGTCAGACACATGTTTATAAAATAGTAGAAGATAAGGATAAAAAATTATTTGAAAAGGTAAGAAGAAAAGTTGAGAGTGGAAATTGGGACATTACTGCAAATGCATGGGTTGAAAATGATTTGAATATGTCAGATGGAGAAAGTATAGTAAGGCATATAATTTATTCAAAAAAATATATAAAGGAAAATTTTGGTAAGGATGTGAAAATTATGTGGTCTTCAGATACATTTGGACATCCCTATACAATTCCATCAATTTTAAAGAATGCAGATATAAATTATTACTATTTCATGAGGTGTGGAAAAGGATATCCATTATTTATTTGGGAAGGACCTGATAAAAGTAAAATAATCGCATTTAATAGTGTCTATAATAATCAAATAGATAGCGACAGAATTATTCCATCTTTAATTGACTATTATAAGAAGTATAAGATTAAAGATTTTATGTTTGTTTATGGAATAGGAGACCATGGAGGAGGCCCAACAGAAGAAGATATTGAAAGAAAGATAAAACTTAATGAAAAGCCATGTTTTCCTTATCTTGAATTTTCCACAACTGAAAAATATTTTAAAAAGATTGAAAAATACAAAAATAGATTACCTGTTGTTAAAGATGAACTAAATTTTATTTTTGAAGGTTGTTATACTACACATTCAGACATAAAAAGGAATAACAGAAATTGTGAAAGTATATTATTAAAAACTGAAACAATTGCATCTATTTTTTCAATCAATAATGGTTTATATCCAGAAAAAGAAATTGAAAAAATGTGGGAGAAAACCCTTTTTAATCAATTTCATGATATTCTTGATGGTTCTGCAATTCATAAATCCTATGATTTTTCTAATAATCTTGCTAAGGAAGTTATAGAGGAAGGGAATAATATAATAAATGAAATATTAGAGAAATTGAAAATAAAAAATGAAAGCATAACAATTTTTAATCCAAATGGGTGGGAGACAAAATTTCCTGTTAAACTCAAGTATAATGGAAATGAAAATATACATATTGAGGATGATTGTGGTAAAAAAATAGATGCAGAAATAATTGAAGGTAATCTTGTTTTTAATACCACTTTAATTCCACCTTATAACTTTAAAACATTTTATATTAAAGAAGGTAAAATTGATAAATGTTGTTTTGCAAAAAAAGAAGAAGAGTGGGAAAATGAATTTTATTCTATTTGGATAGATAAAAAATCAGGCCTTATAAGAGGTATTTATGATAAGAAAAATAATAAAGAGGTTATACCAAGAGCAAATTCAATTCCTGAAGATAGAAGTTCTTTTTGGGCAGAAACATGTGCTAATTTGATAAAAATTTACTGGGAAAAACCACATCCAATGAGTGCATGGATAATTGGTAATATTTATAAGATTGAGAATTTAATAGATATTGAAAAATTTGAAATAAAAGAAAAGAATTCTCATATAATTTTTGAAGTCATAAGGAAATATAAAGACACTGAAATTATTCAGAGAACTTTACTTTATAGAGATTTCCCTTTCATTGATTTTGAATTTGAAACAGACTGGAAAATAAAAGGAAATAGTGAAATTGGAGTTCCTATGGTTAGAGCAAATTTTAATTTTAATATTCAAAAAAGTGAATTTTTTTGTGAAATACCTTTTGGAGTAATGAAAAGAAAAAATATACCAAGGGAGTATCCCGCGTTAAGATGGGCTGGATTTAGAGAAAATAATTATTGGTATGTAATTATTAATAGAGAAAAATATGGATACTATATAGATGGAAATAATTTATCTCTGACATTATTCAGAAATCCGTATGAACCTGATAGAAATCCTGACTCTGGACACCATTTTATTTCTTATAGATTATTTTTTGGAAAATCAACAATTACAGAAGTAACAAAAATGGCAATGGAATATAATAATCAACCGATTTTATTTAATGGGGAAATTAAAAAATTTGACTTGTTTAAAATAAAAGGTGATATCATCCCAACCTCCTTTAAAAAATCAACTGGTGAAAATTCCTATATTTTAAGATTGGTTGAATATGAAGGGAAGAAAGGCAAAGGGGCGTTAATTTTTGAAAGAGATGTTAAAAATGTCTGGCTCAGTAATGTAAAAGAAGAAAGTTTGAAAAAACTTATTATAAAAAATAAAAAGTTGGAGTTTGATTTCAATCCATATCAAATAATTACTTTTAAAGTGGAATTTAAATAAAATGTTACATATGCTAATTTTTCTATTGATTTTATTTTTCTCTGTAGTTGTCCATGAAGTTTCTCATGGATATGCGGCATTAAAAAATGGGGACCCTACAGCAAAATTTATGGGCCGTCTTACTTTAAATCCTCTACCTCATATGGACCCTATTGGAACTATATTATTACCAATTCTTCTTATAATTTTCCGTTCCCCGATTTTGATAGGAATAGCCAAACCTGTTCCAATAAATCCACTAAATTTTAGAAATTATAAAAGGGGCATGATTAGTGTTGGGATATCTGGACCATTAAGCAACATTTTATTAGGGATTACATTTGCTCTTTTATGTAAGATTACCAATTCTATAAACTTAATCAATATTCTTAAAATGGGAAGTTTTATAAATTTTATACTCGCCTTTTTTAATTTAATTCCAATTCCTCCACTTGACGGTTCAAGAGTTATCTCTGTTGTTTTGCCTTATAATTTAAGCGTTAAATATGATAGAATTGAAAGATATGGGATTTTTATAATCATATTTATGGCTATGGCAGGACTATTAAACTGGCTTTCTCCATTGAGTCAGAATTTGACCAATTTTTTTATCAATCTTTAAAATATCTTACTCATTTCGGTATAATTAATTAAAAAGGAGGTAGCAATGAAGAATAACTTTCTTGTTATAGTTGACTTTTTTGCTCAGATTGGGTGGCAATCTTTAGGGAAAATTGTAAATCCTGCCACAGGTAAAATTGAAAAAAATTTACAAATGACAAAAGAAATTATAGAAATTCTTGAGACTTTAAAAGAAAAAACAAAAGGAAATTTAACAGAGGATGAAAATAGAATTTTAATGGCTACAATTACAGATTTAAAGTTAAATTATGTTGATGAAATTTCCAAAGAAGAAAATGAAGGAAATAAAACAAAAACTTAAAGAACTACCCGATTCACCAGGCGTTTATTTAATGAAAGATAGAGAAGGTAATGTCATTTATGTTGGTAAGGCATCTTCTTTAAAAAAGAGAATTCGTTCTTATTTTACTCCTTCGGGAAATAATACAAAAGTATTAATACTTTCAGAAAAAATTTATGATTTTGAAGTAATACCTGTGGCCTCTGAAGCAGAAGCACTTATACTTGAAAATCAGTTGATAAAGAAATATCAACCCAAATATAATACAAATTTAAAAGATGATAAAAGTTATCCTCTTGTTAAAATAACAAAAGAAGATTTTCCTTCAATTCAAATTGTCAGGGAAAAAAGAACTGAAAATGCAATTTATTTTGGACCATTTACAAATAAAAAATTATTAAAAGAGACGGTTAGATTTTTAAGAAGTTTCTATCCAATAAGAAATTGCAAGAAAGATATATCTTCTGGAAAAGTTAAATTATGTATTCAATATTATATAGGTAAATGTTCTGGTCCATGTGAAAATAAAATATCAAAAGAAGAATATGGAAAACTTGTTGAAGGAGTTTGCGCATTTTTTAATGGAGAGTATAAAAGTTTTGAGAATAAATTAAAAAAATGGATGATGGAGGAAATTAAAAAATTAAACTTTGAAGAAGCAGATAAAATAAAAAAAAGGTTATTTTTACTCCAGGAACTCGCTAAAAAATTCCCTATTAGAGAAGAAAATGAACTTTATAAATATGGTGAAGAAAATGTTCTTTTTAACCTTGCCAAGATACTTAATCTTAAAAAAATACCGAATTTAATAGAAGGTTATGATGTTTCAAATATTTTTGGTGATTATGCAGTGGGAAGTAAAGTTTCGTTCATTGGAGGAGTTCCAAATAAGGAAGGATACAGAAGATATAAAATAAAAACTGTTAGGGGAATAGATGATTATAAAATGCTTGAAGAAGTTTTAACAAGGAGATTTGACTCAGAGGAAGAAAGGCGAGAAATACCAGATTTAATTCTTGTTGATGGAGGGAAAGGCCAATTAAACGTTGCTCTTTCAGTTTTAAAGAGGTATAATATAAAAATTCCTGTTATCTCTCTTGCAAAAAGAGAAGAAGAAATTTTTGTTGAAGGGAAAGAGGAGCCAGTTAAACTTCCACATGAATCATCTGAATTAAAATTATTACAAAGAATAAGGAATGAAGCACATAGATTTGCTATAAGTTATCACAAGAAATTAAGAAGTAGAGAATTTAAGTTTTCATTTCTTGATGAAATAAAAGGTGTTGGAGAAAAGACGAAAAAGAAGATTATTTTAAATTTCCCAAATATATACTCATTGTTAGATAAAAATGTTGAAGAAATTGAAAAAATTGGAATAAAAAGAGACATAGCATTAAAAATATTGGAAAAAGCAAAGGAGGTGATAAAAAATGAAAAAGGAAAATATTTTTGAAAAATTTATAAATTTAGGAATAGGTTCATTTTATTATTTTAAAAAAAATTTTAAAAAATTTATGGATGAAATAGAAAAAGAAAGTATGGAACACTCAGATAAGATTGAAAAAGCCAAAGAAGAAATTGCTAAATTTTTAAAAATACCAAAAAAGTTATTGAAAGAATTTTTAAAATCATGTGATTTTGTAACAAAAGAGGATTTTGAAAAATTTAAGGAAAATTTTAAAAATGGTTAAATTTGTTGATGAAGTAGAAATTTTTGTGAAAGCAGGCAAAGGAGGAGATGGTTGTATTGCTTTTAGAAGAGAAAAATTTGTTCCAAAAGGAGGACCATGGGGTGGAGATGGAGGCAAAGGTGGGGATATAATATTTAAAGCAGTTAGGAATAAGAAAACATTAATTGATTTTTATTTTCATAAACATTTTTTTGCTGAAAATGGACAAAACGGTAGTAGTAATAATAAAAAAGGAAAAGATGGGAAAGACCTTATTATAGAAGTTCCTTGTGGAACAGTGGTAAAAGAAGTGATAGATGGTAAGGAAAAAATAATTGCAGATCTTGTTAATGAGGGAGATACTATAATTGTTGCTAAAGGAGGTCAAGGGGGACTTGGAAATACTCATTTTAAATCTTCAACAAATCAAACCCCCAGAATTGCTACAAAAGGAGAAAAAGGAGAAGAAAAGATAATAAAACTTGAATTAAAATTAATTGCAGATGTGGGAATTATTGGCTATCCTAATAGTGGAAAAAGTACCCTTTTATCAAAAATTTCAAAAGCAAGACCTAAAATCGCTGATTATCCATTTACCACAGTAGAACCAAATCTTGGAGTAGTTGACCTTGGTGATTTCAGAAGTTTTGTAGTAGCAGATATTCCAGGTTTGATAGAAGGTGCTTCAAAAGGGAAAGGCCTTGGAATTAAGTTTTTAAAACATATAGAAAGAACAAAAATACTGGTTCATCTAATAGATATGAGTGAAAATGATATAATAAATAGATATGAGAATGTAAGATTTGAGTTGAAAAATTATAGCAATAAATTAATAGAAAAAAAGGAAATTGTTGTAGGAAATAAAATTGACCTTGAAGAAAGTGTGAAAAATATTGAAATAGCAAAAGAGTATTTTAAGGATATCATATTTATTTCTGCATTAAAAGGATTTGGCATTAAGGAATTACTTGAAAGAATATGGAAGGAGTTGCAAAATGGTTAAGATTGAAGAAAAATTAGAAGAAATTAAAAAAAGTTGGTGTGATATAAAAGAAAAATTTAAGATTGAAAATGATTTAGAAAAATTAAAAGAATTTGAAAAGGAAATACATGAAAAAGGTTTTCTTGATGATAAAAAAAAGATAGAAGAATGGAATTTGTTGAAGGAAAGGAAGAGTAAAGTTGAAGAAATAGAAAAAGGAATAAAAGAAGTTGAGGTATTAAAAGAACTGATAAATCTTTCATATGATGAAGAACTTGAAAAAGAAGGGGAAGAAATTTTAAGAAAAATTGAAGAAAATATTAAAAAATTAAAAATTGAATATATATGGAGTGAAGAAGATTCAAAAAATGCAATTATTACATTACACTCAGGAACAGGAGGAACAGAAGCATGTGACTGGGTTAGTATGCTTTGGAGGATGTATAGTAAATGGGCTTCAAAAAAAGGATATGAAGTAAAAGTTATAGATTTTCTACCAGGTGAAGAAGCAGGTCTTAAAAGAATAACTGCAATAATTTCAGGTAAGAATGCATATGGATATTTAAAAGGCGAAACTGGTGTTCATCGGCTTGTTCGTATTTCTCCTTTTGATGCAAATAGAAGAAGACACACAAGTTTTGCAGCAGTGAGTGTTATTCCTGAAGTTAATGAAGATATTAAAATTGAAATTAAGGATGAAGATATAGAAGTAGAGACATTTAGGGCAGGAGGTCACGGAGGTCAAAATGTAAATAAAGTTGAGACAGCAGTAAGAATTAGACATAAACCAACAGGTATAGTAGTTCAATGTCAAAATGAAAGAAGTCAACATAAAAATAAAGAAATTGCAATGAAAATATTGAAAAGTAGATTGTATCAATTATATCTTGAAGAGAGAAAGAAGAAAGAACAAGAAAAAAGGAGTCAGGAAAAAGAAATAACATGGGGAAGTCAGATAAGGTCATATATATTCTGCCCTTATACACTCGTTAAGGACCATAGAACACAAGTAGAGATAACAAATATAGATAGTGTTATGGATGGAGAAATTGATACTTTTCTTGAAGCGGAAATAGAATGGATGGCAAAAAGATGAAAATTCTTGTCAGTGCAGGTCCTACAAGAGAATATATTGATCCTATAAGATTTATTAGCAATCCATCCACTGGTAAAATGGGTTATTTAATTGCTGAGTATGCAAAAAAAAATGGGTTTGATGTTATTTTGGTAAGTGGTCCAACATATTTAAACCCACCAGCGGGAGTTAAATTTATAAGAGTAGAATCAGCGAGAGAAATGGAAAAAGAGATACTAAAATATTTCCCAAAAGTTGATTTACTTATAATGTGTGCAGCAGTGAGTGATTGGCGTCCTTATAAAAAATTTAAGAATAAAATTAAAAGAAAAAAAGAATGGCTTTTAAAACTTGTTCCGAATCCTGATATTTTAAAAAAAGTTAGTAAAATTAAAAAAGAAAATCAAAAAATAGTTGGTTTTGCTCTTGAGACAGAAAATATTATAGAAAATGCAAAGAAAAAATTGAATGAAAAAAAACTTGATCTTATCGTGGGGAATACTCCTGAATTTTTTGGTGAAGGCAAAAGAGGAGATGTTTATTTTATTTTTAATAATGGAAAAATTTTAAAATTTAAAATAAAAAAGGAAAAACTACCTTCTATTTTATTTGAAAAATTGGGAATTATAAAAAATGAAAAGGAATATTGCTGATTTACCTTTACATTATGGGGATGCTCCATCATGGCTATTTGAAAGACAGAAAAAACTTCTTTTTGAAATAGGTAAACTTATAATAACTGAATTTGGAACTTATGAATTTTTAGCAAGAATTTCCGACCCTATTTATTTTCAAATACTTGGATGTATTTCCGGTTTTGATTGGCATTCTTCCGGAGTGACAACAACTACATGTTGTGCATTAAAAGAAACTTTTAATGAGGCACCTGAATACGGAATATTTATTTTTGGTGGAAAAGGTAAAAAAGGGCTTGCAACTCCAGAAGAGATAGAAAACTGCAAATACATTGAAAATAAAGAAAAAATTATTTTAATTTCAAAAATTACATCAAAAATAGATAATAATTGCATTCAGGATGGTTATCAGATTTATCATCATAATATATTTGTTGATAAAAATGGAAACTGGGCTGTAATTCAACAGGGAATGAATAAGGAGATAGGTTATGCAAGAAGATATCACTGGTTTAATAAAGTGACAAACTCAAATGATGAAAAATATATAATTCAACCACACAAAGGAATTATAACTACTAAAAGGGAAGAATTTGTAATAAATTTGATTGATAAAAAATGCGAAAAACTGCAGAATAATTTTATTGAATATCTAAACAATTCAAAAATTGAAGAAATAAAAAGGGATATAAAGATAATTTTTGAAAATTCAGATTCAATTTTTAATGTAGATAAGAAATTTTTTTTACCTTCTCATCATTATGTTACTACAAAGTTTGATACAAAAAGATTATACAAAAATTTCTGCAAGTTGAAGGATAGAGAAATAAGAAAATTTAAGGATATTATTTTGACAGAAGGCATAGGAATTAGAACATTAAGAGCTTTATCTCTTATATCAGAAGTTGTTTATGGAAATCCTCCCTCATTTAATGACCCAGCAAAATTTTCATATGCTTTTGGGGGGAAAGACGGTCATCCATATCCAGTTGATAAAGAAACATATGATAAAGCGATTGATTTTTTAAAAGACATAGTTGATAGAAGTAAAATTAAAGATAAAGAAAAAATTGAAATTTTTAGGAAGTTGTCAAAACTTTTGTAAATTAAGGTAAAATAATTTTATAAAAGGAGGCAGTTATGGAAAAAAGCCCAAAAGAAAGAATTGAAGAACTTACAAAACTGATTAATTATTACAATTACATGTATTATGTTGAAAATAATCCAGTTATAAGTGATTATGAGTATGACCAGTTATATAAGGAACTTGTTGAACTTGAAGAAAAATATCCTCAATACAGATTACCTGATTCTCCAACGCAAAAAGTAGGTGGTGCTGTTCTTGAAGGTTTTAGAACAATTGAACATAAAATTCCTATGTTAAGTATGGACAACACTTATTCTGAAGAAGAATTAATAGAATTTGACGCAAAAATAAAAAGAATGGTAGATGTTAAAGAAGTTGATTATGTTGTTGAATTAAAATTTGATGGTGTTGCTGTATCTTTACATTATGAAAATGGAAATTTTATTCTTGGCGTAACAAGAGGAGATGGTTTTAAAGGAGATGATATTACTGAAAATTTAAAAACAATAAAAACATTACCATTAACTATAAATTATAAAGAACCAATTGAAGTTCGTGGAGAGGTATATATGAGAAAAGATGATTTTGAAAAATTGAATCAAGAGAGGAAAGAAAAAGGAGAAGAACTATTTGCCAATCCAAGAAATGCTACTGCTGGCTCTTTAAAACTTCTTGATACTAAAATTGTTGCCAAAAGAAATTTACAAATTTTTATATATCAAGGTTTTTTAAATAATGGTCCCAAAACACACTGGGAAGTTTTAAATTTTCTTAAAGATATTGGTTTTCCAGTTTGTCCATATAGAAAGCATTGCAAAGATATAAAGGAGGTTATTGATTATTGTAATAGTTGGGAAGAAAAAAGATTTTCTCTTCCATATAATATAGATGGAATGGTAGTTAAAGTTAATTCTTTTGATTTACAAAGAACATTAGGAACGACAACAAAAAGTCCAAGATGGGCCGTAGCATATAAATTCCCACCAGAACAAGTGTCAACTATCGTAAAAGATGTGATAGTTCAGGTTGGAAGGACAGGAACATTAACTCCAGTTGCAATACTTGAACCTGTTAAAGTAAGTGGAACTATTGTTTCAAGAGCAACATTACATAATTTTGATGAAATAAAACGTCTTGGTGTTAAAATTGGAGATAGAGTTTTTGTTGAAAAAAGTGGAGAGATTATACCGAAGGTTGTGAAGGTTATAAAAGAGGCAAGAACTGGCCAAGAAAGAGATATTCCAATTCCTGAGAAGTGTCCTGTTTGTGGAAGTAATGTTGTTAAAGACCCTGAAGAAGTAGCAATAAGGTGTCCTAATATAAGATGTCCTGCTCAAGTTAAAGAGAGAATTATACATTTTGCATCAAGGGATGCAATGGATATAGAGGGGCTTGGTGAAAAGTGGGTAAATATTCTTGTAGATAGGGGATTACTTTCTGACTATGGAGATATTTATTATTTAAGGTATCAAGATTTAATAAGACTTGAAAGGATGGGTGAAAAATCAGTTAGTAATTTACTGGAAGCGATTGAAAGAAGTAAAACAAGGCCATTTGCCAATTTAATATATGCTCTTGGAATAAGACATGTTGGAGTTTATGCAAGTGAGATTCTTGCCAGTCAATTTAATTCAATTGATGAACTTAAAAATGTGAGTTTTACAAGATTGTCAAGTATTCCTGGAATTGGACCAATAATTGCTGAAAGTATAATTGAATTCTTTAAAAATGAGGAGAATTTGAAAGTTTTAGAAAAATTGAAGAAAGCCGGTGTTAGGATGGAAAAAGAAGAAGAAAAGGTTGAAGAAAAGAGGAATGTTCTCGCAGGTTTAAATTTTGTAGTAACAGGAACACTTAAGAATTATACAAGGGATGAGATACATAATTATATAAAAAAACTTGGTGGTAAAGTATCAAATTCTGTTTCAAGAAATACAGATTATTTAATATGTGGTGAAAGTCCTGGTTCAAAATTGGAAAAAGCAAGAACTCTTGGAGTAAAAATTATAAGCGAGGAAGAATTTGAAGAACTTGTAAAATCAAGGATGAATAAATGAATATAGAACAGTTAATTGATAAGTTTATAGACCACATCTTAATTGAAAAAAATTTGTCTCTTAATACTGCAAAAGCATATAGAAATGACCTATCAAAATTTAAAAAGTTTATTGAAGAAAAAAATACGAATCTCAATAAATTTGATAGTAATGATGTAACTTCTTTCATAATATTTTTAAAAAGAAAAAATTATTCTTCTACAAGTATTACGAGGATACTTTCAGGCATAAGGAATTTTTATAAATTTTTAATTGGGAAAGGGTACATTAAAAATTCCTTCATAAATATTGAAAGTCCTAAAATAGAAAAAAAATTGCCAGAAGTTTTAACTTTGGAAGAAATAGAAAAAATTTTAAATTTAAATAAAATTTCAAGAAATCATTTAAGAAATATGGCTATACTTGAACTCTTTTACTCATCAGGGATAAGAGTTTCTGAATTATGTAATCTAAAAATGGATGATTTGGATCTTGAGAATAGGTTTATAAAAGTGAAAGGAAAAGGAAATAGAGAAAGGTTTTGTTTATTAAATAAAAAAGCAGTAGAATTGATAAAAGAGTATTTGAAGGAGAGAAAGAACAAAAGTGAATACCTTTTTTTAAATAATAGGGGAAACAAAATTTCAAGACAAAGTATATGGAAAATAGTAAAAAAGTATTCAAAAATTTCTGGTATAGAAAAAAATGTAAGACCACATACATTTAGACATACATTTGCAACGCATCTGTTAAGTGAAGGACTTGATCTGAGGATTGTTCAGGAATTACTTGGACATAAATCAATATCCACAACAGAAATTTATACACATATAGACAGAAAAAGGATAAAAGAAATTTATAAAAAGTTTCATCCTCGTGCCTAAATTTAAAAATTTGGAAAAAATGTTATAATAAATCTTTAAAAATGAACTCTTATAACTTGTTTCTTGCTAAAAAATTTATAGGCAATAAAAAGGAAGATAGATTTCTCTGGTTTATAAGTTTTTTTACAGTTGTTGGAATTTCTATTGGAGTAGTTGCTTTAATTCTTGTTATAGGAGTTATGAATGGTTTTTCAAATGATTTAAAGAGAAAAATAATTGGAGCAAATCCTTTAATCACAATTGAAGGAAGACCATATATTTATGATTATGAGAAAGTTATTGAAAAATTAAAAAATATAAAAGAAATAGAAGGTGCATCTCCATATATTATGTCTCAGGTAATTTACAAATCAAAAAAATATATCCTTGGAGGAGTTATAAAAGGTATTGATGTAGAAAGAGAAAAAAAAGTTACAAATATAGAAAATCATATAAAAGAGGGCTCGCTAAGTGAAATTAAAAATGGGATAATACTTGGAAAAGAACTTGCAAATGAACTTGAAGTTAGCACTGGTGATTATGTTTATATAATTGCAGGTTTAATTCCAAGAGAAAAAATTTTTAAGGTTGTTGGCATTATTGAATATGGAGTTTATAGTTTTGATGTAAGTATGGGTTTCACTTGCCTTAATAATTTATTTGACATGTTTAATATGAAAGGAGTACATGGAATTGGTATAAAGATTAAGAATATATATCAAACACCAATAATTGCAGAAAAAATAAAAAATGTTATTGATAGTGAATTTAATATTTCAACATGGATAGAAAAAAATAAAATTCTCTTTTCAGCAATAGCACTTGAGAAAAAAGCAATGGCAATAATTTTAAGTTTAATAGTAATTGTTGCCTCATTTAATATTCTTTCAACATTGATGATTTCTGTTTATAGAAAAGTTAAAGAAATAGGAATATTGAAAGCAATAGGTCTTACCTCAAATGAGATAAAGAAAGTTTTTTTCTATCAAGGAATTTATCTTGGACTAAAAGGACTTTCTTTTGGAATATTTTTGGGCCTTTTAATAGCATCTTTTTTAAGAAAATACAATTTCATAAAATTACCTGAATTTGTTTATGATATTTCAAAATTACCAATTGAAATCTCTTTTTTTGATATAATGTGGATTTTTTTACTTGTTTTATTTGTAAGTGGAATAGCAAGTATTTATCCGGCAAATAGGGCATCTAAACTTAATCCAGCAGAGTCCATAAGAAATGAATAAAATTAAACTTGAAAATGTGTGGAAAAATTATGGGAATTTAATTGCACTGAGAGATATAAACCTTGAAATTGATAAAGGTGAGATAGTTGTTATTATTGGTCCATCAGGTTCTGGTAAGACAACTTTATTAAATATTTTAGGCCTTATTGATAAACCAACTGAAGGGAAAGTTTATTTAAATCAAAAATATGTTGGTGATCTGTCAGAAAAAGAAATCGCAGATATAAGAAATAGAGAATTCGGTTTTATTTTTCAATTTTTTTATTTGATCCCAGAATTGACTGTTATTGAAAATGTTTTTTTACCTTTATGGATTAAAGAAAAAAAATTTAATTCAAAATTTATATTAGAAGCAGAAAAATATTTGGAAAAATTTGGAATTTTAGACAAAAAAAATTATTATCCTTCAAAATTATCAGGGGGTGAAATGCAGAGAGTCGCAATATGTAGAAGTTTAATATGTAATCCTGAAATTATTCTTGGAGATGAACCAACAGGAAGTATTGATAGTATGTCTGCTTTAAGTTTTTATGATTTTATGAAAAAATTAAATAAGGAAATGGGTAAAACATTTGTAATAGCAACACATAATGAAAATTTTTTACAATTTGCAACAAAAATAGTATATTTAAAAGAAGGTAAAATTGATAAAATTGAAAGGAGGAAATGAATGAGTTTATGGATTTATTTAGATGGTAAATTTGTGACGGAAGAAGAAGCTAAAATATCTGTTTTTGACCATGGATTATTATATGGAGATGGTGTTTTTGAAGGTTTAAGAAGTTATAATGGTAAAATTTTTAAACTTGATGAACATCTTATTCGTCTTTATAATTCAGCAAAAGCAATACTTCTTGAAATTCCATTGAAATTTGACGAATTAAGAAAAGTGGTAATTGAAACTGTTAGAAAGAATAACTTAAAAGATAGTTATATTAGAATAGTAGTCACAAGGGGAGTTGGAGATCTTGGACTTGACCCAAGAAAGTGTTCTAAACCTACTATTTTTATAGTGGCAAGCAGTATTCAGTTATATCCAGAAATTCTTTATGAAAAAGGAATTGATGTTATAACTGTTGCTACAAGAAGAAATTTACCTGAATCATTAAATCCAGCAATAAAGTCATTAAATTATTTAAATAATATACTTGCAAAAATAGAAGCAACAAATGCAGGAGCAACAGAAGGATTAATTTTAAATCAATTTGGGTATGTAAGTGAATGTACAGGAGAAAATATCTTTATTGTTAAGGATAATATATTAAAAACACCTCCAATTTCTGCAGGAGCACTTGAAGGTATAACAAGGAAAGTCGTTATGGATATAGGCAAAAATATTGGTCTTGAGGTTAAAGAAGAAAATTTGACAAGGTATGATATTTACACAAGTGATGAATGTTTTTTAACGGGAACAGCAGCAGAAATTGTTCCAGTGGTTAGTGTGGATAAAAGAATTATTGGAAATGGAAAGCCAGGTAAGATAACAATGAAAATAAGAAAGGAATTTCAAATTATTGTGGATTTAGAGGGAGTCCCTGTTTATGAGTAGATGTGCTTTATGCAATAATAATCCTTATGTTATAATAAAATTTTCAAATGGTGAATATTTACAATTGTGTAAAAGTTGTTGGGAAAAGATTAAAATTTTCACAATTAAAAATAAAAAGAATAAAAAAGGGAAAAAATGCCCTGTCTGTAAATATACGCTTAATGAATTTAATGAATATGGATTTCTTGGATGCGATTTTTGTTATGAATATTTTTATAATGAAGTTATAACATATTTAAAGAGAATACATACAGAAATTTTTTATAAGGGTAAATATCCTAAAAGATTTAAAAATTTAAAAAATAGTTTAAAAAAAATATTTGGGTTAGAAAATTCAATTGATAAAATAGGAGTAGTGAATGAGAAAATTAAATAAAATTTTTGATATTATTAAAAAAAATACAAAATGGATTTACTCTAAATTGGGGAAAGATATTGTAATTACCTCACGAATTCGCCTTGCACGAAATATAAAAGGTTATCCATTTCCTTACAATATGACATATGAGGAAGCCAAAGAAATAGAGAATATCCTAATAAATATTTTTTCAAAAATGGCTTTTGGTGATATTTTCATTATTGATATTCCATTACTTAATGAACAAGAAAAAAAGATTCTTATTCAAAATCATTTTATAAGTAAAGAATTTTCCGAAAATGGCTCTTATGGCAAGGTTATAATTGTTCCCAAAAAGAGATTAACAGTAATGATAAATGAGGAAGATCATTTGAGAATCCAGGTTATTTATCCAGGTTTTAATCTTAAAAAATGTTGGGAAATTGCAAATGAAATAGATGATTATATTGATGAAAAACTTGAATATGCTTTTATTCCAGAGTTTGGATACTTAACTGCATGTCCTACAAATATTGGAACTGGTTTGAAAGCGTCTGTTCTTATCAACATTCCTGGGATTAAATTTTTAAAAAAAGAAAAATTTATTTTTAATATGATAAAAAAAATTGGAATTAACATAAGGGGTTTTTACGGAGAAGGGAGTTTGCCGTTGGGTTCAATTTATCAACTTTCTTCATGTGAAGCAACAGGAAGGACAGAAAAAGAAATTATTAGAGAAATTGAAAGTGTGGTAAAATTAATTAAAAAAGAAGAAATGAATTGTATAGAAGAAATAAAAAAGAGTAAAAGTTTGAAAAACAAAATTTATAATATGATTAAAAAGATTTACAAAAACGAAAAAATTGATACTTCAGAATTATGCTCAACTATTTTTCTTGCATTTAATCTTAATATGCTTAAAATTGATAAAAAAGAATTTGAAAATCTTTTCTTTTCTTTATTAAATGAATATGAGAAAATAAACAACGATTTTAATTTTTGTAAAAAAGAGGGTAAAATATTAAAAAGGAAAATTTTGGAGATGGTAAATGTTTGAGAGATTTACAAAAAGAGTAAAAGTTATACTTGAACTTGCAAGGAAAGAAGCACTTAAATATGGACATAGTAGAGTAGAGCCAGAGCATATATTGCTTGGGATGTTGGAAGAGGGACAAGGAGTTGGTATTGCAATTTTACATTCACTTGGAGTGGAGATTGAGAGATTGAAATATGAAATAGAAAAAGTGATGAAAGTAAGTGTTCCTCTTTATAGAGGCGATATTCCTTTAAGTCCTGCATCCAAAAGAGTTCTTGAATATTCTATTAGAGAGGCACAATTTCTTGGACATTCTTATATTGGCAGCGAACATCTTCTAATAGGTATTTTACTTGAATCCGATTCAATTCCTGCACAGATTTTAAGGAAATTTGGAGTCACTCCTGAAAGAGCCAGGAGTGTATTGGATGAACTTTTAAGAGAAGGAGAAGAATATTACTCATATCCTTTAGAAGATAAGGAAGAAAGTAGATTTAAAGAACAGCAATATAGAATATCTCAATACCAGAAAAAGCATAAAACTCCGGCTTTAGATACATTTGGAAAGGATTTAACAAAACTTGCACTTGAAGGGAAATTAGATCCAGTTATAGGAAGGGAAAAAGAAATAGAAAGAGTAGTTCAAATTCTTTGCAGAAGAAAGAAGAATAACCCAGTTTTACTTGGAGAACCAGGTGTTGGAAAAACAGCAATTGTTGAGGGGTTGGCTCAGAAAATTGTTAGAGGTGAGACAGGAGAAATATTAAAGGATAAAAGAATTGTAATGCTTGATTTGCCAGGAATGGTTGCAGGAACAAAGTATAGAGGTGAATTTGAACAGAGGATTAAAGTTGTGCTTGATGAAATTAAAAATGCAGGTAATATTATAATTTTTATAGATGAATTACACACACTTGTTGGTGCTGGTGGAGCAGAGGGTGCAATTGATGCGTCAAATATTTTAAAACCTGCTCTTTCAAGAGGTGAAATTCAATGTATAGGTGCTACAACTCTTGATGAATATAGGAAATATATAGAAAAAGATGGAGCACTTGAAAGAAGATTCCAACCAGTAATAGTAAATCCACCAAGTGTTGAAGAAACTATAGAAATTTTAAAAGGACTTAGAGAGAAATATGAAGAACATCATAAGTTGAAAATATCTGATGAAGCCATTGAAGCAGCAGCAAAATTAAGTGATAGATTTATTTCTGACAGATTCTTACCGGATAAAGCAATAGACCTTATAGATGAAGCATGTAGTCAAAAAAGATTGAATTTATATAGAGAACCTGCGGAAATCAGTAAGATAGAAGAGGAACTTAAATTACTTGAAAAGGAAAAAGAAAATGCATTTAAAAATCAAGATTATGAACTTTTAACTTCTATAAGAGATAGAGAAAGAGAATTGAAAAACAGGATTGATTATCTTAGAAGTGAATGGATGAATTTAATTCCAGAAGAAAAAAAAGTTGTTACGAAAGAAAATATTGCAGAAGTTGTTTCTCAATGGACAGGAATCCCAATATCACAACTATGTAAGGAAGAAAAGGAAAAACTTCTTGAGATGGAGGATTATTTACATAAGATTGTAGTTGGTCAAGATGATGGTATAAATACAATTAGCAGAGCAATAAGAAGGTCAAGAGCAGGGTTAAAAGATGTGAGAAGACCCATTGGTAGTTTCCTTTTCCTTGGACCAACAGGGGTTGGTAAAACTCTTCTTGCGAAGGCTCTGGCAGAATTTCTTTTTGGAAATGAAGATGCACTTATTCAAATTGATATGTCTGAATATATGGAAAAATTTTCAATAAGCCGTCTTATTGGAGCTCCCCCTGGATATGTTGGTTATGAAGAGGGTGGACAACTGACAGAAAAAGTTAGGAGAAGACCATATAGTGTTGTTTTGTTTGATGAAATTGAAAAGGCGCACCCTGATGTATTTAATCTTTTGCTCCAAATTCTTGAAGATGGACATTTGACAGATAGTTTTGGAAGAAGAGTAAGTTTTAAAAATACAATAATTATTATGACTTCAAATATAGGAACTGATATTTTCAAAAATAAATCAATAATTGGTTTTGCTTCTCAGGAAGAGGAATTTTCTTTTGATAATTTAAAAGAGGAAATTCTTGAAAGGGTAAAAAAGACTTTTAGACCAGAATTTCTCAATAGAATTGATGACATAGTAATATTCCATCCTTTAACAAAAGAGCATCTATTAAAAATTGTTGATTTAGAAATAGATAAAGTCAGAGAGAGATTAAAAGAACTTAAAGTGGATATAATTGTAAGTGACGAAGTGAAACAATTTTTAATAGAAAAAGGAACAAATCCAGAATTTGGAGCAAGACCATTAAGAAGAACTATTTCAAGGTATTTGGAAGATCCTTTATCTGAAGAAATTTTAAAGGGAAATTTTGTTGAAGGAGATATTGTAAAAGTTGAGAAAAAAGGATTTAATATTATCTTCACAAAAAAAGAAAAAGGAGAAAATGTTGAGGAAAAAGAAAATCCTGTTAACGTTTCTTATTCTTAATTTTTCTCTTATCGCATCTCCAATTTTAAAAATAAATATCTCAGGTAATAAAAATGTTTCAACAGAGAGGATTTTAAGTTTAATAAAAACAAAAATAGGTAATGATTTTGATGAAAATTTGATTAAAAAAGATATTGAAACACTTATTAAAACAGGATATTTTAATGAAATAAATTATACAGTTGAAATTAAGGAAAATGGTGTTGAATTGAATATTCAGATTAAAGAAAACCCAGTGATTGAAAAAATTATATTTAAAGGGAATAAAATTTTTAAAACAAAAAAGTTAAAAGATATATTTGGAATTAAAGAAGGGGATATTTTTATAGAAGAAAAGGTAATAGAAGGAATTGATAAAATAAAAGAACAATATTATAAAAAAGGATATCAAACAGTAGGGGTTGATTATAAAATAGAAGAAAAAGATGGGAAATGTAAATTGAATGTGGAAATAATAGAAAGAGGGAGAGGATATGTGAAGGAAATTTTGTTTAGTGGCAATAATTTTTTTGAAGATAGAAAATTGAAAAAACTAATGAAAACAAAAGAAAGGAAAATGCCATTTTTAAAAGGGACTTATAAAGAGGATGTTTTGGATGAGGATATAAAGAGAATTAAGAATTTTTACAATGAAAATGGTTTCATAAATGCAAAAGTTGACAGAATAGTTGAATTTGATAAAAATGGTCTTGTAATTAAAATTTTTATTGAAGAAGGTGAGAGATATTTTGTGGGAGATATAAAATTAGAAGGTGAATTAATTTTTAACAAGGATGAAATAAAAAAGAATATTTTAATTAAAAAGGGGGAGGTCTTTAATATAAAGAAAAATGAAGAAAGTATTAAAAATATTTACAAGTTTTATTCCAATAATGGTTATATAAAGTGTAATATTGACTATTTACCAGAAGTTGAAGGCCGAAAAATAAATATTACATATTTTATAAATCCAGGCAAAATTTATTATGCAGAGGAAATAAAGATAAAAGGGAATAAAATTACAAAAGATAAGGTTATAAGAAGAGAAATTCAATTAGAGCCAGGAGATAAAATTACCGAAGAAAAAATTAAGAAAAGTTTTAATAAACTTAGAGATACAAATTATTTTGAAAATATACAAATATATCCTGAAATAATTGACGAAGGTAAAGCAAATATTATTGTTGATGTAAAAGAAAGGGAAAAAACTGGACTATTTTTAATAGGTGGAGGATATAGTAGTATTGATAAATTTATTGGTATGGTTAGTATTCAACAAATAAATTTTGATATAACAAATCCTCCAAAATTTGTTGGAGGTGGTCAGAACTTATTTTTGTCTTTTGAGATTGGCACAATTTCAAAAAATTATAGATTTAGTTTCACAGAGCCATATTTATTTGATAAACCAATTTATTTTGGACCTGATATATACAGATTGAGAAGGGAATGGAATGACTGGACTGAGACATCCACTGGATTTGATTTAAGGTTAGGTAGAAGATGGGAAAATTTTACTCTTGGATTTAAAATTTTAAGTGAAGATGTAAAACTTGAAGATGTTGATATACCGACAATCAAATCACAGGAAGGAGAAAGAAGAAAAAATAGTTTAATAACATATTTTACTTATTCAAAACTTGATAGTGAAAGATTCCCTTCAAAAGGAGAGAAAGCAAAATTTTCTTTAGAATATGCTGGAATAGGTGGAGATGTTGATTTTATTAAATCAATATTTGAAAATCACTTTTATTATCCTTTTAAAGATTTTATATTCCATTCAAAAACATATGTGGGTTATATAAACAAAGATTTAGATGATATTCCAATTTATGAGAGATTTTTTGGAGGAGGGATAGGAACAGTTAGAGGTTATAAGGAGAGAAGTTTAGGGCCTAAGGAGGATGGTTATTGTGTAGGCGGAAATTATATTTTTGCACAAAATTTTGAAATATTGTATCCTTTATATAAAGACATTTTATATGGAATTGGCTTTTTTGATATTGGTAATGTTTACGAAGATTGGGGAAATTTTAGTAATTTAAAAAAGGGTATAGGTGCAGGTGTAAGAGTAAATATACCATTTTTAAACGCGCCTATTGAATTATATTACGGTTATGGAATAGATGCAGAAAAAGGAGAATCAAAAAGTAGAATTCATATTGGAATGAGTTTTGGATTTTAAAAAAGGAGGGAAATAAATGAATAAAATTTTAATATTTTTTTGTATTTTAGGAGTGAGTTTATTTGCACAGAATATAAAAATTGGATATGTAGATATAAAAAAAATTTTTTCAAATTATGAAAAGGCAAAAAAGACAGAAGAAGGATTTAGAAAAGAAGTAATGGAAGAACAGAAAAATATAGATAAAATGCAGGAAGAAATAAAAAAAATGCAAGAAGATTATGAAAAGAAAAAAAGTTTTATGAAACCAGAGGAGCAGAAAAAGAAAGAAGAAGAAATAAGAACCAAACTTCAAGAATTTTCAAAAAAATGGACAGAAGTTAGTCAACGACTGGATGAAAAAGGGAAACTTCTTGAAGGTCAAATAATAGATGAGATTAAAAAAGTGATTGCTGAATATGCCAAAAAGAATGGATATGCTGTTATTATTGATTCAAGATTACTTCTTTATGGAGACAATAGTTGTGATTTAACAGAAGAAATTATAAAAATTTTAAATAAATAAAAATGAGAATGAGTGTTAAAGAAATCGCTAAAATTGTTGATGGTAAGGTTATTGGAGACGAAAATGTTATTATTACAGGAATTTCAGGCATTAAAGAAGCAAAAGAAGGAGATTTGACTTTTATAGCAAATAAAAAGTATAAAAATTTGTTATATACAACAAAAGCCTCTGCTATTATAGTTGGTCCTGATATAAATAATAGTGTAAATGCAACTTTAATTCAAGTTGAAAATCCATCAATTGCTTTTGCAAAAATAATGTCAATTGTTGGACCTGAACCAATAAAATTTTCTCCTGGGATTCATCCAACTGCAATTATAGGAAAGAATGTTTCTCTTGGTAAGGATGTATCAATTCAACCATTTTGTGTAATTGAGGATAATGTAAAGATAGGAGATAGAACTGTGATTGGTGCAGGTGTTTACATAGGTCATTATACTGAAATCGGTGAAGATTGCTTGATTTATCCACAGGTTGTAATAAGAGAAAGAATTAAAATAGGCAATAGAGTTATTATCCACCCAGGGACTGTTATAGGTGGAGATGGATTTGGTTTTGCTACTGTAAAAGGTGTTCATCACAAAATACCTCAAATTGGAACTGTTGAGATTGGAAATGATGTTGAAATTGGTTCAAATGTCACAATTGATAGAGCAAGATTTGATAAAACATATATAGGTAATGGAGTTAAAATTGATAATCTTGTACAAATTGCACATAATGTTTATATAGGTGACAATACAATTGTTGTTGCACAAGTTGGAATTTCAGGTAGTACTGTAATTGGAAAAAATGTTATAATAGCAGGGCAAGCCGGAATAATTGGTCATATTACAGTTGGAGATAATGCGGTTATAGGAGGTAAGGCAGGTGTTACTAAAAATGTTCCACCAAATACACATGTTACTGGGTTTCCAGCAAGAGAAAAATGGGAAGATATGAGATTTCAAGCATATATAAGAAAAGTACCTGAATTAATTGAAAAAATTAAAAATCTTGAAGAAAAAATAAAAAAACTTGAAGAAGAGATAAAAAATAGAGATGGAGAGAAAATTTCAAAAGACTGTTGAAAAAGAGGGTTGGATTGAAGGGATTGGTTTACATACAGGTCAAAAAAGTAAAATTATTTTAAAACCTGCACCTCCAAACACGGGGATAATATTTATAAGAAAAGATTTAGAAAACCCAGAGCCCATAAAAGTAGATATAGATAATCTTCTTGATACAAATAAATTTCCCAGAAGAACATCAATAGGTAATGAAAAAGTACAAATTCATACTGTGGAACATTTACTTTCTGCACTTTATGCTATGGAAATTGATAATCTTTTTATTGAAATTTACGGCTGTGAATGTCCTGGTTTGGATGGTAGTTCAAAAGGTTTTGTTGATTTAATAAAAGAATGTGGAATAAAAGAATATAGGGAAGAAAAAGATATATTTTACTTAAAAGAACCTATTTATATTTCAGAAAACAGTTCACATATTATTGCTTTACCTAATAAAGAATTTAAAATTACCTACACACTTGATTATCCAGGCACTTTAATAAATTCACAATTTGCCTCTTTTTTAATAACACCTGAAATTTATGAAAAAGAAATTTCTCCAGCAAGAACATTTTGTCTTAAAGAAGAGGTTGAAATATTGAAAAATATGGGGCTGGGAAAAGGTTCTAATTATCAGAATACACTTGTTATTGATAAGGATAGAATAATAGATAATGAATTTAGATTTAGTGACGAACCTGTAAGACATAAAATTTCTGATTTAATTGGAGATATTGCATTGCTTGGGAAATATCTTTTTGTTCACATAATAGGAATAAAAAGTGGTCATTCCATAAATACAAAATTGATAAGAAAAATAAAAGAAATTATAAAAAGAGAAAAAGTAAGTGGTATTGGTGCGCCATTATTAATTCCTTCAACTTCCTCACCTCTTGAGATAGAAGATATTGAAAAGATAATTCCACATAGATATCCATTTTTACTTGTTGATAAAATAGTAGAAGTTAATGAAAACAGAGCAGTTGGTATAAAAAATGTTACAATAAATGAATGGTTCTTTCAGGGTCATTTTCCTGGAAAACCTGTTATGCCAGGGGTTTTAATAGTTGAAGCAATGGCACAGGTTGGTGGTGTTTTAATGTTAAGAAAAGAAGAAAATAAAGGTAAACTTGCATATTTTATGAGTATAGATAATGTGAAATTTAGAAGAGCCATAAGACCTGGAGATCAATTAGTTATTGAGGTTGAAGTAGTAAAATTAAAGAGTAAAGTTGGACAAGTTCAAGGAAAAGTTTATGTTGATGGTAAACTTGCAGCAGAAGCAATCTTAATGTTTACTGTGGTAGAACCATAAAATGAATAAAATCCATCCAACAGCAATAATTTCATCAGAAGTTGAAATTGGAGAGAATGTTGAAATAGGGCCATATGCAATTATTGAAGGAAAAGTTAAAATTGGGAATAATTGTAAAATAGGACCATTTGTCCATATTCAGGGTTATACAGAAATTGGAGAAAACACAAAAATTTTTACAGGAGCAATAATTGGGAGTATTCCTCAAGATTTGAAATATAAGGGAGATATTACTTACCTAAAAATAGGAAATAATAATATTATAAGAGAATATGTCACAATAAATCCAGGGACTTCTGCAGGAGAAGAAACAATAATTGGGGATAATAATTTAATAATGGCTTATGCTCATGTTGCTCATAACTGTAAAATTGGGAACAATGTGATAATAGCGAATTCTGGAACTCTTGCAGGCCACGTTGAAATAAATGATTATGCAATAATAGGAGGACTTGTTGGAATACATCAATTCTGTCGCATAGGCAAACATTCAATAATTGGTGGTTGTTCAAAAGTTGTTATGGATATAATTCCATATATAGTGGCAGATGGACATCCTGCAAGACCCTATGGAATAAATTTAATAGGATTAAAGAGAAGAAACTTTTCTGAAGAAAAAATAAAGATTTTAAATGATGCATATAAAATTATTTTTCGGTCAGGATTAAATACAACACAGGCTTTAAAAAAACTTGAGGAGATGAATAATTGCGAAGAAATAAGAGATATAATTGAATTTATAAAATCATCTCAAAGAGGTATAGCCAAGGAAAGATGAGATATGAAAAAGAATCTTGCAATTTTTGTGAGTGATGATTTTTTTTCAAAATATTCTTATAAAAAACTTAAAAAAAAATACAACTTATTTCCCTTTTCATTAAAAAAATCAAAAATTTTTGATTCGTTTGTTTTAAAAGATGCAGATTTGAATTTACTTTTAAAATTTTTTGACAAAAATAAAATTGAGTTTATTTTTTTTGCGGGTAAAGTTAATCAAAATATTGTTTTTAGTAATTTACATGTTTCCGTTAAGAATTTGCTTGAAGAGATTGAATATTTTAAACCAGAAAAAATAATGAAGAAAATAGCCCAATTTTTAGAAAAGAATGGATTGAATATATTACACCAAAATGAAGTTTTTAAAGAAGAAATTGCGGAAGAAAAAGTTTATACATATCCATTAAATGAAAAAGAAGTAAAAGATGTGAAATTCGGTTTTTCAGTTTTAAAAGATATTATAAAGCATAATATTGGACAATCAATCATAGTAAAAAATGGGATGATTCTTGGAATTGAAGGTGTAGAGGGAACAGATGAATTTATAAAAAGGATAGGGAAATATTGTGAGGATTTTGTTTTTATAAAAGGATGCAGTGATAAAAAAGATACAAGATTTGATTTGCCTATAATTGGTATAAAAACAATAAGAAATTTAATAAGAACCAGAAGTAAAGTAATTGCTGTAAAAGCGACAAAAACAATAATATTAAATAAAGAAAAAGTTATAGAGGAATGTTTAAAAAATAAAATCAAACTTGTAGGAATAAGATGAAAATAAAAGAAAATTTTGATGAAATTATTTCTTATCTTGAAGATTCTTCAAATTTTAAATTAGGAAAGGCAGAAAAAGTTTTTATCCCTGAAAATGAGGATGAAATTTTAGAAGTTATTGAGATATGTAAAAAAGAAAATATCCCTTTAACAGTTTCAGGTGGAGGGACTGGAACTTGTGCTGGAAGAATTCCTGTTGGCGGTTATGTAATTTCAATGGAACTATTTAACAAAATAAAAAATGTAGATATAGAGAAAAGAAAAAGTACACTTCAAGCAGGAGTAGTAGTTGATGAATTTTTAAAATATATTGAAAAATTTAATCTTTTTTATCCACCATTTCCAACAGAGAGAACCGCCTTTATAGGTGGTAATGTTGCAACGAACGCATCTGGGGAATATAGTTTTAAATTTGGTTCTACAAGAAAATATGTAAAAAGGATAAAAATGATTTTAACAACAGGTGAAATTCTTGATATAAAAAGAGGAGAAATTTTTGAAAAAGATGGATATATTGATTATGGAATTTTTAAAGTTCCGCTCCCTTCTTATAGAACTCCAAATGTTAAATGTTCTGCAGGATATTATTCAAAAGAAGGTATGGATGGGATTGATTTAATTATTGGTTCAGAAGGGACACTTGGAATAATAACTGAAGTAGAGGTAGAATTGATTGAAAATTTACCGCCAAGATTTATTATGATTTTATTTTTAAAAAATGAAGAAAATGTACCTGAGATTGTAAAAAAAATAAAAGAAAAAAAAGATGAACTTGAAATTTTTTCATTTGAATTTTTTGATAAGAAGTCACTTTTATTTCTGAAAGATGATTTTAATTTTATTCCAGAAGATTCTTGTGCAATATATATTGAAGCAACAAATGATACAGATAAAATGGAAAAATGGATAGAAATTGTAGAAAAAATAAAAGTAGTAGATACTGTGATAGGAGAAGACCCTCAGAATTATAAAAAACTTATTGATTTTAGACATAAACTTCCTGAAAATGTCAATTCATATTTTAAAAAGATTGGTTCTATTAAAATTGCTGTTGATGCTGCAGTTTGTGAAAATAATTTTGATGAATTTTATAATTTTTATAGAAAAATAATGGAGGAAAATAAGGATATTTATACAATTCTTTTTGGTCATATTGGAGAAAATCATCTGCATTTTAATCTTTTTCCAAAGGATGAAAAACAAAAGGAGAAAGCATATAAAATTTATGAAGAATGTGTAAAAAAGGCAGTATTTTTGGGTGGAACTGGTTTTGCAGAACATGGTATAGGTAAATTAAAACATAAATATCTTGAAATAATGTATGGGAAAAAAGGTATAATGGATATGGTAAAAATAAAAAAAATATTTGACCCTTATTGCATCCTTGGACTTGATAATATTTTTCCTAAAGAATATCTTTTCATTTGACCATTTATGTATAATTTTGTATAATTAATAATAGGGGCGGTTAGCTCAGTTGGTTAGAGTGCCACGTTGACATCGTGGAGGTCGCAGGTTCAAGTCCTGCACCGCCCATTTTTTTTGTTGAGGAATAAATTTTATGAAAGTTGGTTTATTTGAAATTGATATAACACCTTTCCTTGGAATGGAAAGACCAGGAGGTTATGGTAAAGTATATATTGAAAAAATTCATGACCCTCTTAAAGTAAGAACAGTTGTAATTGAAGAAAAAGATGTGAAAGTTGCAATATGTGTTCTTGATACACTTGTTATTAAATCAAGAAAATTTGTAAAAGAGATAAGAGAAGAAATTGAAAAAGAGATAGGAATAAAGAAAGAAAATATTTTAATTTCAGCAACTCATACTCATTCAGGAGGACCTTTTTTTGGGCCCCTTCCAGATGAATATAATGATGCTCCGGAAATTGTAAAAATTCTTCTTGAAAAATATTCAATAATTACAGATCCATTCTATTATCAGATTGTAAAAAAGAGAATAGTTGATTCAGTAAAAATGGCAGATATTGTAAGGGAAGAGGCTTTATTTCAAATTGGTTATGGTTTTGAGAAAAATGTTTCTTTTAATAGAAGATTTAGAATGAAAAATGGAAAAGTTTATACCCATCCAGGAAAAGGAAATCCTGAGATTTTAGAACCTGCTGGTCCCATAGACCCTGATGTTGGTGTTTTGTCTTTCTGGGATAAAAATGAAAAGTTTCTTGGATGTTTAATTAATTTTGCCTGTCATTGTACCACATCACCAGGAGGAGTTTCAGCGGATTGGTTATATTATACAGAAAAAATTATAAAAAAAGTAATGGGAGAAGATTCAAAAGTTATTTTACTTCAAGGTGCTTCAGGGGATATAACACAGGTTAACAACCTTTCTCAAAGAGAAAAAGAACTTGGAGAAAAGTGGGCAAATTATGTTGGAACAAGAATAGGACTTGAATCTTTAAAAATTATTTTAACAGAAGAAAAATATGAATTTGAAAAATTGGAAGTGAGAAATAAAGTATTTAATGTGAAAAGAAGAAAGCAATCCGAGGAAAAATTAAAAGAATCTTTTGAAATTGTTGAGAAAGGTCTTTTAAATGAAAATTTAATGAAAACAACAGAGTGGACATTTGCTAAAGAAAGAGTTATACTTGATTATTTTTCAAAAAAAGAACCAGAAATTGAAATTGAAATACAAGCAATTCAGATTGGCCCTCTTATAATTTTATCAAATCCAGGCGAACTTTTCTGTTCTCTTGGAAAGAAGATAAAAGAAAATTCTAAATTTCCATTCACTTTTGTGGTTGAACTTTCAAATGGAAATGTTGGTTATTTACCAGATAAAGGAGCATTTTCTAAAAATGGTGGTGGATATGAAACAGTTTTAACAAGTTATTCAAATACAGATATAAATACAGGTGAAATGATTGTTGAAGAAAGTTTAAAATTGATAAAAGATTTAGAACCTTATTATTTACCATATAAAAAAGTTTCTTCAGAATTACCTTGGAGTTATGGAATTTTAAGTCCAGAAATTGATTGAAATTTTTCTCTTTATGTTATAATTATTTGAATGGAAAATATGATATTTTACCTGATTGGAGTAAAAATTTGTGTTAAAAGGGGTGATATATTGAAAGAAAAAGTTGATACTATTGTTAATCCTGCAAATGTTTTACTTAAAATGGGAGGAGGACTTGCAAAGAAGATAAAACAAAAAGGTGGAAAAATAATTGAGAAAGAGGCAATAGAAAAAGGAAAGATAGAAGTAGGAGAGGCAATTTTTACAACTTCTGGAAAATTACCTTTTAAATATATAATTCATGCTGCAACAGTTGACGAAAAATTTAAGTCAGATTATGGAATTATAAGAAATTGCATGAAAAATATATATAAACTTGTAGATAAATTAGGTATAAAATCTATCTCTTTTCCAGCACTTGGTTGTGGAACTGGAAAATTAAAAAGTAATGAGGTTGCAAGAATTATGGTAGAAGAGACAATGATATATTTTTCAAAGAAATTTAATCTTGAAGAAATTAATTTTGTCCTATATAAAAAAATTGACTATGAAAACTTTTGTAATGTCTTTGAAACCTATTTTAGAAATTTAACAAAAAAAACATATAAAAATCCAATTCCAACAGTTGATATAATAATTGAATATAAAGGAGGTATTGTTTTAATTGAGAGAAAGAATTATCCTTTTGGATGGGCAATACCTGGTGGGTTTGTTGAATATGGAGAAAGTTGCGAAGAGACTGCAATAAGAGAAGCCAAGGAAGAAACAGGGCTTGACTTAGAAAATTTAAGGCAATTTAAAACTTATTCAAATCCTGGAAGAGACCCAAGATTTCATACAATATCAACAGTTTTTATTGCAAAAGGGAAAGGGAATCTAAAAAGTGGTGATGACGCAAAAAAGGCAGGGATTTTCAAAAGAGAAAATTTACCTGAAAATATCGCCTTTGACCATAAGAATATTCTAATGGAATATTTCTATTTTAAAAACAAATTAAGAAGTTAAGAAGTTCATAAGTTATGGAGTAAAAACAATGGAAAAAGTAATTTTAAGTGGAATGAGACCAACAGGTCCTTTACATATAGGTCATTTATTTGGTGCTTTAAAAAACTGGAAAAAATTACAAGATGAAGGTTATAATTGCTTTTATATGATTGCTGATTATCATGCTTTAAGTACAGAATATTCAAATCCTCAGAAAATAAAAGAATATGTTGAAGAAGTTGCAATAGATTTTATATCATCTGGCCTTAACCCTGAAAAATCAACAATTTTTATTCAATCACTTGTTCCAGAACATAGTGAATTACAATTAATTTTCTCTATGTTTGTTCCTATTGGTTGGCTTGAAAGGAATCCAGTATATAAAGAACAGATTGAAGAAATTTCTGACAAAGATCTTCATACATATGGATTTTTGGGTTATCCAGTTTTGCAAGCAGCGGATATTTTGATTTATAAAGCAGAACTTGTTCCAATAGGTATAGACCAACTTCCACATCTTGAACTTACAAGGGAAATTGCAAGAAGATTTAATTATCTTTATGGTAATACATTTCCTGAACCACAAGCATTATTAACAGAAACACCAAAAATTCCAGGAATAGATGGAAGAAAAATGAGTAAATCATACAATAATGCAATATATTTAAAAGATTCTCCAGATGAGATAAAAAATAAAGTTAGTAGAATGTTTACAGATCCAAAAAGAATTTATAGGAAAGACCCTGGGCATCCAGAGACATGTCCTGTTTTTTTATATCATAAAATTTTTAATGAAAATAGGGTAGGGGAGATTGAAAATGATTGTAAAAATGCTATAATTGGTTGCACTGATTGCAAGAAAGAACTTAGTGAGAAAGTTATTTTATATCTTTCAGATATAAAGAAAAAAAGGGAAGAGATAGAAAAAAACAAAGAAAATTTATGGGAGATATTAAAAAAGGGAAGTGAAAAGGCAAGGGAAATTGCAGAAAAAACAGTTTTAGAAGTTAAGGAGAAAGTAGGGCTTTTTTATGGGAAATGATATAGAAAAAATTGTAAGAGAAGAAATAAAAAAAATTTCTCCTTATGTTCCAGGAAAACCAATTGATGAGTTAAAAAGAGTATATAATATTGAAAAAATTATTAAACTTGCCTCAAATGAAAATCCACTTGGGTGTTCTCCAAAAGTTAAAGAAGCAATAAAAAGTAATTTAAATGAAATAAATAGATACCCAGATGGTTCAGGATATTATTTAAAAAAAGAATTGTCAAATTTTTTAAAAATTCCTGAAGATGAAATTATTCTTGGCAGTGGCTCAAGTGAAGTAATATCTCTTACACTTGAAGCATTTGTTAAAATAGGAGAAGAGGTAATTTATCCATTTCCATCATTTATTATTTATAGAATTCTTGTTTTAAAAGTTGGAGGAGTTCCTATTGAAGTTCCGCTTGAAGATGACTTTTCTTACAATCTTGATAGAATTTTAGAAAAAATCACTCCAAAAACAAAAATTATAATTCTATGCAATCCAAATAATCCAACGGGAACAATTGTTTATAGAGACCAGTTAGAAGAATTTCTAAAGAAAATTCCGGATAATATAATAATTATTTCAGATGAAGCATATTTTGAATATGTTGAAGACAAAAATTTTGGGACATGCTTTCCATATTATAAAAATAAAAATATTATTATTACAAGAAGTTTTTCAAAAATTTATGGCCTTGCATCATTAAGAATTGGTTATGGTGTAGGAAGAAGTGAAATTTTAAATTATATGGAGAGAATAAGACCACCTTTCAATACAACTGGTCTTGCTCAAGTTGCTGCAATTGCTGCTTTAAGAGATACAGAATTTGTAAAAAAATCAATTGAAAATAATATTGAAGGCAAAAAATATTTATATAAAGAATTTAAAAAACTTGGAATTGAATACATTCCAACAGAGGCGAATTTCATTCTATGCAGATTTAAAAATGATACAACACCAATAATAAAAGAACTTGAAAAAAGAGGAATAATAATAAGGGGAATGAAAAGTTTTGGACTTGATAATAGATATGTGAGAATAACAATAGGAACTCCAGAAGAAAATAAAATTTTGATAAAAAATTTATCAGAAATAATTTAAACTTGATATTTAGAAATACTTTAGGTAATTTCCTAAACCCACCTCGTAGGTGGGCTGATGGTATCCTCTTTTTTTCTTTAATTTTTTTATTTTTTACACAATAAAGGCCAGAGTTATAGATTGAGAAACAAAATAGTAGGGAAAAGGATTTGACAGAGAAATAAAGTTAGGATTAAGATATAAAAAGAAAAAGAAATTGAAGTAAGGGAAATAAAAGAGTATTACAGAATGAGAGTAAAATAGATGGTTGGTATAATTGATTTTGGTTCACAATATACACAACTTATAGCGAGAAGAATAAGAGAATTAAAAATCTATTGTGAAATTTTGCATCATACAATAAGATATGAAGAATTAAAAAGAAAAAATGTTAAAGTTATTATTCTTTCAGGTGGTCCTGGTCATGTAGGCGAAGAAAACTTGATATTTGATAAAAGGATTTTAAATGGTGAATTCTATGTTTTAGGTATATGTTTTGGGATGCAACTAATAACGAAATTGTTTGGCGGATATGTTTTACATGGGAAAATAAGGGAATACGGGAAGACATTATTCTATCCTGATATAAAGGAGAAGATATTTAATGGATTAAAGAAAGAAACAGTTGTATGGATGAGCCACTGGGATTATGTAAGTAAAATTCCAAAAGGATTTAAAATAATAGGAAGAACTGAAAATATAAAAATTTCTGCAATAAGAGATAAAAATGGTAAAATTTATGGAGTTCAATTTCATCCAGAAGTTATCCATACAAAAGAAGGTAAAAAGATATTTAAAAATTTCCTTTACAAAATTTGTGGACTTAAACCTGATTGGAATACTGAATTAATAATAGAAAAAATTGAAAAAGAGATAAAAGAAAAGATTGGGAATGAAAAAGTAATATGTGCATTAAGTGGTGGAGTTGATTCATCACTTTTATCAATAATTTTAAATAATGTATGTGGCAGAAATTCATTGAGTATATTTGTAAATAATGGTCTTTTAAGAAAAAATGAGGTAGAAAATATAGTCAATTTTTTTAAACATAGGATTAATTTTAAATATGTTGATGCATCAGAATTGTTCCTTAAAAAACTAAAAAATATTGAAGATCCAGAAGAAAAAAGAAAAATTATAGGTAATACATTTATTGAGATTTTTGAAAAAGAAGGCGAAAAATTTGGTGCAAAATATCTTGCACAAGGGACTTTATATCCTGATGTTATTGAAAGCACTTCTCCATTTAAAGGACCATCAGTAAGAATTAAGACACATCATAATGTTGGAGGATTACCAGAGAAAATGAAATTTAAACTTGTAGAACCATTTAAATTTTTATTCAAAGATGAAATAAGAAAAATTGCGAAAAAAATTAATCTTCCTGATTTTATAATTAAAAGGCATCCTTTTCCAGGTCCTGGACTTGCAGTAAGAATTATTGGAAGTTTAAATAAAGAACGACTTGAAATTTTGAAAGAAGCAGATATTATAGTTGAAGAGGAATTAAAAAAAGCGAAATTATATGATAAAGTTTGGCAGGCATTTGCAGTGTTGCTTCCAGTTAAAAGTGTTGGTATCATGGGGGATAAAAGAACATATGAAAATGTAATTGCTGTGAGAATTGTAAAAAGTGTAGATGGAATGACTGCTGACTGGGCTAAAATTTCTTATAAAGTTTTAGAAAAAATATCAAATAGAATAGTAAATGAGGTTAAAGGTGTAAATAGAGTTGTATATGATATAACTTCAAAACCACCGGGCACAATAGAATGGGAATAAATTTACTTTTAAAAATTCAATATTTATTGTATCATTTAAAATCCTAAACTTAAGAAATAGAAAAATTTTTAAATCTATTGAGTATCAACACTTTTTACATCTTTTGACAAATTCTTGAGTATCGGTATAATAAAATTTGTGATATAATATAAAAAGATAAGTAGAAAATTTGACTTTAAATCTTTATAGAAGTAGCAATGTTGCTACTTTAAAAGGCAAGGAAGCCCACCGTGACAAAGTAGTCTTTTAAAATCAAAATTTTTTAAGAATTTTTTTAAAAAGGAGGGGAAAATGTCTTTCAGTAAATATAATTCTTCTGGAGTAAATTTTACAAGAAATAGAATTGAACCTTCACCAATATCAGGAATATGTGTTACATGTCTTGACGGTTGTCCTGGTCCTTGTGAAATAGGAAAGTCTGCAATAAGGGGAAGGGAATTAATATATCCTCAACCATTTGGAAAGGTTACAGCAGGAAGTTGTAAAAATTATCCAGTTGACCTTTCACATTTTAACATCCATGGAAGTTGTGTAGGAGCAGAAGGTATAGAGCCAGATTCTGATAAAGCAATTTTTCCAAATGTAAATATTGAAACTTCTGTAGGTAGAGACGGAAGTTTAAAATTGAAAGTTCCATTTTTCACAGGAGCTCTTGGTTCAACTGACATAGCAAAAAATAATTGGGACCATTTTGCAGTTGGTGCAGCAATATGTGGAACTATTGTTGTTGTTGGAGAAAATGTTTGTGGAATGGACCCCAATCTTGAACTAAAAAATGGTAAAGTCAAAAAATCACCTGATATGGAACATAGAATAAGAATTTATAAAGATTGGTATGAAGGTTATGGTAATATATTGGTTCAACTTAATGTGGAAGATACAATGCTTGGTGTAGCAGAATATGTTATTGAAAAACTTGGAGTTGAAGCAATTGAACTTAAATGGGGACAGGGAGCGAAAGATATTGGTGGAGAAGTAAAACTTTTTTCAATTGAAAGGGCTATTCAGTTAAAACAAAGAGGATATTTGGTTCAGCCGGATCCCGAAGACCCTGTAGTTGTGGAAGCATATAATATAAAAGCAATTACAGAATTTGAAAGACATTCACGATTGGGGATGGTTACAGAAGAAGGATTTTTAAAAGAAGTTGAGAGATTGAGAAAAATTGGAGCAAAATATGTAACTTTAAAAACAGGTGCTTATAGACCAAAAGACCTTGCTCTTGCTTTGAAACTCTCTTCTGAAGCCCAAATAGATCTTTTAACAATAGATGCATCAGGAGGTGGAACTGGAATGAGTCCTTGGAGAATGATGAATGAGTGGGGAATACCTCTTGTTGAGTTAATCTCTTTAACTTATAAATTTGCAAAAAAACTTCAGGAAAAAGGAAAATATATTCCACCAATTGCATTTGCAGGGGGAATTGCATTTGAAGACCAAATATTTAAAATATTTGCTCTTGCAAGTCCATATACAAAAGCAGTTTGTATGGGAAGGGCAACTATGACGGCTGGTATGGTGGCAAAAACAATAGGAGAAATGATTAAAAAAGGAAATATTCCTAAGGAATATGAAGAGCATGGAGATAAAATTGAGCAGATTTTTATAAAAGGTGAGGAATTAAAGAAAAAATATGGAAAAAGGTTTGAAAAAATACCTGTTGGAGCCATAGGAATTTACACATATTATGACCGACTTACAACTGGTTTAAAACAACTTATGGCAGGTGCAAGAAAATTTACATTACAGAGCATTAGAAGAAATGATATATTCGCTTTAACAAAAGAGGCGGCAGAAATTTCAGGAATTGATTTTGTTATGGATTCAGATAAAAAAGAGGTAGAAGAGATACTGGGTTAATTAATTTAAAATTTGATTTTTAGGGAGAGGGGAAAGAAAATTTTCCTTTGTTTTTACCCCTCTCCCTTTATTTTTAGAGTCAGAGTTAGCAATATAAAAAATAACTTGATTTTTAAAATTTTTGAACTAAAATTATATTAGAAAAGGAATTAAATTTAAAAATTAAAAAATGAAAGAAAATTGTGGAGTAGTAGGAGCTTTTAATGTAAAAGAAGTAGAGAAAATTTTGTATTTAGCACTTTTTTCTCTTCAGCATAGAGGTCAGGAAAGTTGCGGTATTGTTGTTTCTGATTTTAAAAATGTTTATATTCACAAAGGGATGGGTCTTGTTGAAGATGTTTTTTCAAAAGTCAATTTAGAAAATATAAAAGGAACTTTTGGAATAGGACATGTAAGATATTCTACAACAGGAAGTTCTTCTGAAAAAAATATTCAACCATTTGTTGTTGAATATAAAGGGAAGACATATGCGATTGCCCATAATGGAAATCTTGTTAATAGTTATTCTTTAAGAAAGAAACTTGAAGAAGAAGGTACACTTTTTCAAACCACACTTGATACAGAGATAATAATACATTTAATCTTTAAATCAAATAAGAATGAATTTATTGAAAAATTAATTGATGGTTTAGAAAAATTAAAAGGTGCCTATTCACTTGTTATTTTTACCCATGATGGGATATATGCAATTAAAGATCCAAATGGGTTTAGACCTTTATGTTTAGGGAAATTAAATGATGGATATATTATAGCATCTGAAAGTTGTGCATTTGATTTAATTGGAGCAGAATATATAAGAGAAATAGAAGAAGGAGAGATACTTTTTATTGGAAAAAATGGGTTAAAAAGTTATTATTTGAGGAAGAAAAATAAAATTTCAAGATGTATATTTGAATTTATTTATTTTGCAAGACCTGATAGTAAAATTTTTGGTAAAAGTGTTTATATTGTGAGAAAGAAACTTGGAGAAAGATTGGCGGAAGAATTACCTTTTAAAGGAGATATAGTTATTCCTGTTCCTGATTCAGGAAGTATTGCAGCACTTGGACTTTCAGAAAAGTTAAAAATACCTTTTGAAATGGGTTTCATAAGAAATCATTATGTGGGAAGAACTTTCATTAAACCATTTCAACCATCAAGAGAACTCGGAGTAAAGATAAAATTGAATGTTGTTCCGGAGGTTGTTAAAAATAAGAATGTAATTGTAGTAGAAGATTCAATAGTGAGAGGAACAACAAGTACTTTGAGAATAAAGGAGTTAAGAAAAGCAGGTGCAAAAAAAGTATATATGGCTATAAGTTGTCCCCCAATAAAATACCCATGTTTTTATGGAATTGATTTTCCATCAAAAGAAGAATTAATTGCTTCTAAAATGGATATTGAAGAAATAAGAGAAAAAATAGGGGTTGATGGTCTTTATTATCTATCCCTTAAAGGTATGCTTTTTTCAATTTCTTTGCCTTCTGAAGAATTTTGTACTGCTTGTTTCACAGGGGATTATCCAGTTAAAACAATTGATTTTAAAGGGAAGGAGCAGTTTGAAATATGAAAGGTTATCTCGTTATTGAAGATGGCACTATATACAAAGGCATTGCATTTGGAGCAGAGGGAGAAAGATATGGAGAATTAATTTTTAATACTAGTATGACAGGATATCAAGAAATAATTTATGACCCTTCATATAAGGGACAGATAGTTGTAATGACATATCCATTAATTGGAAATTATGGAATAAACAGTGAAGATGTAGAGTCATATAAAATCCATCTTGAAGGTTTTGTTATAAGAGAAAAAAGTAAAATATATTCAAATTGGAGAGCAGAAAAGTCAATTGATGAACTTTTTAAAGAGAATGGAATTATAGGGATTGAGGATGTTGATACAAGAAAAATAACCGAAATTTTAAGAGATAAAGGAGCACAAAAAGCGGGTATTTTTACTGGTGACCATGAACCTAAAGAAATGCTTGACAAAGTTAGAAAATCGCCATCAATTATTGGAAGAGATATTGTAAAAGAAGTTATTAGAGAAAAACCTTACATATGGAAAAATGAGGGTAAATATAAAGTTGTTGTCATTGATTGTGGTGTTAAATATAATATTTTAAGGTTACTTTCAAAATTTGATTTAAAAGTTTTCGTTTATCCAGCCACTACCCCATATGAAGAAATTGAAAAAGAAAAACCTGATGGGATATTGATTTCAAATGGACCTGGAGACCCAGAACCTCTTACTTATGTAATTAAAAATGTATCAAATCTTATTGAAAAATATCCTATATTTGGTATATGTCTTGGCCATCAAATTCTTGGACAAGTGTTTGGAGGCAGAACTTATAAGTTAAAATTTGGCCATCATGGAGCCAATCATCCTGTAAAAGAGTTAAAAACAGGGAAAATTTATATTACAGTTCAAAATCATGGCTTTTGTGTTGATATCAATACAATAAAAGACCCAAATATTGAAATTACCCATATAAATCTTAATGATTTTACACTTGAAGGTATAGAACATAAAAAATTACCTGTTTTTAGTGTTCAATTTCATCCTGAAAATGCACCTGGTCCAAGGGATGCAGAATATTTATTTGAAAAATTTTATAAATATATAGAAAAAAATGCCAAAAAGGACTGATATAAAAAAAATACTTTTAATCGGTTCTGGTCCAATCATAATTGGTCAAGCAGGTGAATTTGATTATTCAGGTTCTCAAGCATGTAAGGCATTAAAAGAAGAAGGATATGAAGTGATTCTTGTAAACAGTAATCCTGCAACAATTATGACAGACCCTGAAATGGCTGATAAAATTTATCTTGAGCCATTGATTCCCGAAATTGTTGCAAAGATTATAGAAAGGGAAAGGCCTGATGCACTTTTACCAACACTTGGAGGTCAAACTGCCCTAAATATTGCAACAAAGTTATATGAAATGGGGATAATTGAAAAATATAATGTTGAACTTATTGGAGCAAATTATTATGCAATAAAAAAAGCAGAAGATAGACAATTATTTAAAGAATCAATGAAAAAAATAGGTTTAAGAGTGCCCGAGAGTGGTATTGCCCATAATATTGAACAAGCAATTGAAATTGCAAAAAAAATTGGTTTTCCTGTAATAATAAGACCGGCTTATACTTTAGGTGGAACTGGTAGTTCTATAGCATATAATATTGAAGAATTTGAAGAATTTGCTGAAGTAGGGTTAAAAGCAAGTTTAATAAGTGAGATTTTAATTGAAGAATCGGTTGCTGGATGGAAAGAATATGAACTTGAAGTAATGCGAGATTTAAAAGACAATGTAGTTATAATATGTTCAATTGAGAATTTTGATCCAATGGGAGTTCATACAGGAGATAGTATAACAGTTGCACCTGTTCAGACATTAACAGACAAGGAATATCAAAATATGAGGGACGCAGCAATAAAAATAATAAGAGAAATAGGTGTTGAAACAGGAGGGAGTAACATTCAATTTGCAGTAAATCCAGAAAATGGAGATATGGTTGTAATTGAAATGAATCCAAGAGTTTCAAGAAGTTCTGCTCTTGCATCAAAAGCAACAGGATTTCCAATAGCGAAAATAGCAACAAAACTTGCAGTTGGATATACGCTTGATGAAATTCCCAATGATATAACTAAAAAAACACCTGCATGTTTTGAACCAACTATTGATTATTGTGTTGTTAAAATTCCAAAATTTAACTTTGAAAAATTCCCCGAAGCAATACCATTTTTGTCAACATCAATGAAATCAGTTGGAGAAGTTATGGCTATTGGAAGAACATTTAAGGAAGCATTACAAAAAGCTTTAAGAAGTTTAGAGGAAAATTTTTCTGGTCTTGAAGACCTAAATATAAAAATGGAGTTAGAAATCGGCATAAAATATCCCAATCCTTACAGATTATTCTATATTAAAAAAGCATTTAAGGAAGGGAAAACGATTGACGAAATTTATAATCTATGTAGAATAGATAAATGGTTTCTTGCAAATATAAAAGAAATCGTTGATTTTGAAAAAGAAATTGAAAAATTTAAAGATAAGGAAATTGATTATTATACTTTAAAAAAAGCAAAGGAAATGGGGTTTTCAGATACACATATTGGTAAAATTATAAATAAAAGTGAAATTGAAGTAAGAAGATTAAGAGAAAAATACGGTATTAGTGTTAATTATAAATGTGTTGATACATGTGCAGGAGAATTTGTAGCATTTACTCCTTATTATTATTCAACATATGAAAATCCTGAAATAATTAAAATTGAATAATTATGGGAAAATCAGTTATTATACTTGGAGGAGGACCAAATAGAATAGGTCAGGGTATAGAATTTGATTATTGTTGTGTTCATGCTTCATTTGCATTAAAAGAAGAAGGTTACGAAAGTATTATGATTAATTGTAATCCTGAAACAGTTAGTACTGATTATGATACCTCAACAAGACTTTATTTTGAACCACTAACTTTTGAAGATGTTATGAATATTATAGAAAAAGAAAAACCTATTGGAGTTATACTTCAATTTGGAGGACAAACACCTTTAAAACTCGCACTCCCTTTAAAAAATGAAGGTGTAAATATTCTTGGAACCAGTCCTGAAGCGATTGATATTGCAGAAGATAGAGAAAAATTTAGACAACTACTTCAAAAATTATCTTTAAGACAACCTCCAAATGGAACAGCAACCTCATATACACAAGCATTAGAAATAGCGAAAAACATTGGTTACCCAGTTCTTGTAAGACCTTCTTATGTTTTGGGTGGAAGAGCAATGGAAATAGTTTATGATGATGCCTCATTGAAAGAATACATTGAAAAAGCAGTTGAAGTTTCACCAGAACATCCCATTTTAATAGATAAATTTCTTGAAGATGCAATTGAAGTTGATGTTGATGCAATATGTGATGGAGAAATTTGTGTTATTGGAGGAGTTATGGAGCATATAGAAGAGGCAGGAATACATTCAGGAGATAGTGCAATGGTTTTACCTCCATATAGTTTAAAGGAAGAAATAATTGAAGAGATAAAAGAAGCAACAAAAAAACTTGCACTTTCATTAAATATAATTGGTTTAATAAATATTCAATATGCTGTAAAAAATGGCATTGTTTATGTACTTGAAGTAAATCCTCGTGCTTCAAGGACTATTCCATTTGTAAGTAAAACTATAGGAATTCCTCTTGCAAAGATTGCAACGAAATTAATGATAGGAAAAACTTTGAAACAATTAGAATTTACAAAAGAAGTATCTTTAAAATATTTTGCTGTAAAGGAGTCAGTATTTCCGTTCAGTAGGTTTGGAAATGTTGATGCTGTTTTAGGTCCTGAGATGAAATCAACAGGAGAAGTTATAGGAATTGATGAGACATTTGAAATGGCTTATGCAAAAAGTCAACTTGCTGCGGGTCAGATTTTGCCTTTAAGTGGAAATATATTTATAAGTGTTAAAGATAAAGATAAACCAGCAATTTATAATATCGCAAAGGAATTTTTTGAAATTGGATTTAAAATATATGCAACCAAGGGTACAGGAAATTATCTAAAAGAAAGAGGTCTTGATGTAAAAATAATTCCAAAAGTATATGAGGGAGATAGACCTAATATAGTGGATTATATTAAAAATAACCAGATACATTTGATAATTAACACTCCTTCAGGAAAAAGACCTAAAAAGGATATTATTTCAATAAGAACAATTGCTGTTTTGAGAAATATTCCACTAATTACAACAATTCCTGGAGCCAAAGCAACATTATATGCAATAAAAAAGTTAAAGGAAAAAGAAATTGAAGTAAGGGAAATAAAAGAATATTATAAAGAAAGAGAAAAAAATAAATAGAAAATTTTAGAGTTTTGCAGATTTGAAATTGTCAATTAACTTTTCTCCTAATAAAATATATGATGAAATTGTACAAAGAAAAAAGAGTAGATTATCAAAAGATGTTATTATTCAGATAAAATGTATAATTTCCCTGATTCTCCAAATTTCAAAAGTTTTGCAGAAAGTGCAAGAAAAGGAAATTCAGAAAGTATAGTTGCGTTTAATCCAGGTGTTAAAATTCCAGTTATATCTTTAACTGAATATGGGGACTATACAGCAGGAGAGATTTCAAATGATTTACCAGTAAGTGGAATTGAGCCATGTGTTATTCCTTTAACTCGTTTTATAAAAAATGCTCAATATCATATTCTCACTTTTCTTGGAGGTTGTTGGAGTAAAGGTACTCCAAGATTTCCTAATGAATTTGTTATAAGTTATACAAAATATATAAATTCATTTGGTGGAGTAATAACATGGGAATTTCCGCCACCTGATGATGAAGGAAATGTAAAGAAAGAATTTTTTGAGCAACTCATTTCAATTGGCAAAAATATCTCAAAATAAAACTTAAGGACTGTCTTTGCAAATCTTTTTTCAAGCATCTTCTATGCCTCTTTTAAATATAATTTTTTCATTGGTTATTCAAAAGATGATTTTTTTGAAGGTAGATTTTATGCTTCAAAAGTTGCTTGATGTTTACAAATTAATAAAATTGGATTAAAATTTGAATTAAAATTAGGAGGAAAAATGATAAAACTTGGAGTAAATGTTGACCATGTTGCTACTTTAAGACAGGCAAGAAAAGGGAAATATCCAGACCCTGTTGAAGCAGCAATTTTATCTGAACTTGCAGGATGTGATTCAATTGTATGTCATTTAAGAGAAGATAGAAGGCATATTCAAGAAAGAGATGTTTATTTATTAAGAAAAATAGTAAAAACAAAATTTAATCTTGAAATGGCATTGCATGAAGATATTATAAAAATTGCTCTTGATGTAAAGCCAGACCAAGTAACTATTGTTCCAGAAAGAAGGGAAGAATTAACTACAGAAGGAGGGCTTGATATAATAAAAAATTCTGAAAAAATAAAGGAAAATATAAAAATTTTTAAAGAGAATGGAATTAAAGTTAGTTTATTTATTGAACCGGATTTTGACCAGATTGAAGAAAGTAAAAGGGTAGGGGCTGATTTTATTGAGATTCATACAGGAAGATATGCAGATGCAGAAACAGAAGAAAAAATTTATGAAGAATTAAATAAAATAATAAAAGCAACAGAATATGCTATTTCAATTGGTTTAAGGATAAATGCAGGACATGGACTTGATTACAAAAATGTTTCAAGAATATGTAAAATAAAAGGAATTGAAGAGTTGAATATTGGATACAGTATAATTTGTAGGTCTATTTATGTTGGAATTTATCAAGCAGTAAAAGAAATGAAGGAAATTATTGAAAGAAATGAGAAACAAGATAATTGAGTCATTTAAGCAACCTCTCTATAAGAAAAATTTAATGGATTTTTTTATTGGAAGTATTTTTATGTTTTTTCCAATAATTAACCTTATATCACTTGGTTATATTGCTGAAAAATTGAAATCTGGCATAAATCTGGAGAAAAAAAATATAAAATGGGACGAAAATTTTAAAAATTTATTCAAATCTGGTTTTAAGTTATTTATTTTAATTATAGGATATCTTCTCATTCCATTTTTATTCCTTTTTTTAGGGGTTTTCTTTATATCTATCCCTTCTGGAGGCGAAATCTTGTCTTTATTTTTATTTAGGGGGCTGGTTTTAATAATATTTTCTACTATTATTTTTTTAATTTCAATTTATTTTCTATTATTTGGAATTTGTATATATCTTGAAGAAAATTCTTTTAAGAAAGGGTTTGATTTAAAAGAGATAATTGAAAAGATTTTTCTTATTCCAAAAGAGTATACGATTATTTATTTTCTTATTGTTGGAATTTTGATGTCTTCAATAGTTATTCTTACCTTACTCTTAAACTGGGTTACAGGTTTATTATTTAGTGGATTTCTTCTATTTTATGACCTTCTTGTCATATCAAATCTTCTTATTAAATTTTACCCCAGAAAATCAGTTGAAGTTAGATTGCCATTTTAATTTTTATTTCAAAATTAAAGAAGAATAAAAATTTTTGGTTGGATAAAAAATTAAAATTTCAAATAATTTAATCTATATTTAAGTTTTTGAGTATCAATAGTTTACAAAAAGAATGTCGGATAAGAAATATTATGTTAACTTTCAAAATAACCAAAATTAATTGAAGTTTTATTTGGGTTTTTTTCTTCTATTAACTTACGGAATATTATAAAATTAATGATGAAAAAAATAAAAATTTTTATAAATTTTTTTATTTAAAAAATTTTATTAAAAAAAATTTACTAAGTTTTTAACTATTAATAACTTACTTTTCAAAAATTTTTGAAATAAAAATTGAAATTTCATAAAGAAAAATAAGAGGAATTGCAATGAAAATTTGAGTAAAAATATCTGTTGTGGGAGTTATTATGGCAGAAAGAATAAAAGAACCAACTATTGCAAATTTCCTTTTTTCTCTCAAAAATTTAGAGTTAATAATGCCGATATAGGTAAAAGATGAAATAAAAACAGGAATATTAAAAATAAAACCTATTGCAATTAAGAAAATGAAAAGAAAATTTAAATAATTTGTTATTGAAATCATTGGTTTCATAAGTTCCTTCCCAAAGGAAAAAAGGATTTTTAAACCAAAAGGAATAATTATATAAAATGAAAAAAATACCCCAAGATAAAATAAAAAAGGGAAAAAAATGAATATTGTTTTAACTATTTTTCTCTCTTTTTCTGTTAATCCAGGAGCAATGAATAAGTAAATCTGGTATAAAATAAAAGGAATTGAAATGATTCCTGCTATAAAAAGAGTGGTTTTTATAACAGAAAAAAATGGTTCTATTGGTTTTAAAAATATAATCGCCTCTTGATATTTCTTTAATGGCTTAATTATGAATGAAAGTATTTTACCAGAATAAAAATAAGAAAGAAGTGATACAAAGACAAAAAATATTAAAGAATAAATAATCCTTTTTCTTAATTCTTCTAAATGTTCTATAATACTTAAATCTTTTTCTTCACTTCTCATTCTTCTTTTTTCTCTTCTTTTTTCCCTTCTTCACTGGATCCTTCTTTTAATCCTTTTTTAAATTCTCCAAGTGCTTTTCCAAGAGACCGACCAATTTCAGGTAATCTTTTTGCACCAAAAAGAAGTAAAATTATAAAGAATATTAAAATAAGTTCAGGTGCACCTATATTAAACATTTAACTCACCTCCTCTTTTTTAAAGAAATTCTTCTTTCACCCTCATTAGAAACTTTTATAGCAGATTCTCCAATAACAGGACAATTTTTTTCACATTGGCCACAACCTTTACATACTTCCGGAATTACCTCAGGACCACCATCTTTATGTTTATAAATAGCAGAAACAGGACAGTATTCCATACAAACATAACAATCTTTTTTATATTTCCAGACAAGACACCTTTCTCTATCTATTTTTGCTGTTCCTATTTTAATATCCTCAAATTTAATTTTCTGAATCGCTCCAGTTGGACAAACTTTACTACAAGAAAGACATAAAAGACAAGCAGATTCTCTTGGAATAATATGGGGTGTTCCCCATTCAAATAAACCATATTTTATAGAAACTGGTTTAAGACAGTTTGAAGGACACACTTTAATACATTCTCCGCATCTAATACATTTAAATATAAAATCATCCTCTATTATTGAACCAGGGGGTCTTATAAATAAATTTTTATTCTTAAATTTTATTTTGCTACCTGTAAAAACAAATAAACTTCCAATACCTAAAATTTTTAAAAACTCTCTTCTTTTCATTTTAAAATTTTCATTATTTTATTTCTTAATTTTACCCCAATTAAATAATTAAAATACCCAAGAGGACAAATGGTATAACACCAAAATCGTAGAAAAAGAATATTTATGACAACTATTATAATAAAAATGATAAACCAATCTCTAAATAAAAAAACTCTTGTAAGTATTACATAAGGGTCAAAAAACCAGAAAAAATTAGGTATGCGCAGAAAAATAAATATAAATGAATTTAAAATCAAGCCCCAGAATATAAAAACCCTTATTTTTCTTATGTAATTCGGGATTTTTATTGAAATTTTCCATTTCTTTCTGAATAAAATTAGATTAATTAAGTCAATTATTCCGCCAAAAGGACAGACCCACCAACAGAAAAAATTTCCTAAAATAAGTAAAAAGAGAATAGTAAGTAATGAAGGCCACAGAAGATAATTAAAATGAAGTGTTGATAAAGTTGTTGAGATACTGGCTAATGGGTCAATCCTAAAAAAGAAATTTAAGGGAAGTTTTTCAGGAATAGGGAATCTTGTTTTATAATAGAAAAATATAAACAAAAAAATGAAAAAAATTTGTGATAAGTATCTTAAAAACAATTTTATTATTTTATACATAGTTTATTTTTACTTTACTCAAATCCATATTCCCAAGACCCATTTCAGAAGCAAATTTTATATGGGGTATTTCTTCTGGTTTTTTTCCAAGAAGAGTTGTTCCATAAGCATCAAGAGCAACTATATCTGTTCCTCCAACAACTGTTTTAAGTTCTTTTACTTCTCCTGGACCTTGTGGCCCATTTGTAAGTAATATTCTTGTAGCATCAAGGATAATTAATCTTGTTTTTGGTTTAATAAAATATGTAATTTCTGCTATGCATTTATGAAGATTTGTTCTATGAAAATATCCTCTGTCTTTAACTATTCCCATGAAATTTTTCATTGCTAAAGTTACTTTTGCTCCTCCATGAACTTTTACAACAGGAACATCTATTAAAACATCACAATCAATAACTTCTTGCAAAATTTCTGCTTCTTTTAAAATTTCAGTTCCTGTTATTTCTACTTTTTTCCAGTTTATAGGTGGTTTTATAATTCCCCCTGCTCTTTCAACTGCTTCTTTTATTCCACTTGTAATATAAGTCACATCCCATTTATTACATGTGTGGTCAATAACTATAATTTCTTTAGCCCCTGCTTTTTTGCATAATTTAACAAGTGCACTTACAACCTCTGGATGAGTATTTGCTGCCTGTTGGGGAGTTCTATTCCATGCAATATTTGGTTTTATAACAACCTTTTCTCCTCTTTTAACAAATTTTTCAATCCCTCCCATCTTTTCAACTACATTTATTGTTACTTGTTCAAAATTCTCACCTTTACCAACAACTATTTCTGATTTTTTTCCCTCTGCAAAAGAGATATTCTTTTTACCTTTAAATAAATTACTGAAACTTAAACCTGCTATTACAAAAAAACTTCTTTTTAAAAATTCTCTTCTATTCATTTTTTTCTCCTTTTTTAAGTTATTGATTATCAAAAATTTAAATATAATTATTTTAAGTTTTTTATTACACTCATCTTAAATATTTTATCACAAAAAAAATTAAAAAAAAATTAAAATTTTCAATTTATAAAATTTTGAGAAAAGTTATAAAATTTTTACCGGGTAGGTATTTTTGATGTGTTTTACAGGAATTCCGGGAAATTTTTTCTTTAGAAATTTTTTAAATTCTATCAATCCATAACTTTCACTTGCTTCATGTCCAATTTCAATTATTCCAATATTAAGGTCATCAAGTGCTCTTATTGTATATTCATCCACCTCCCCTGCTATAACTGCATCCACTTTGTATGAAAGTATTTTATCAATAAACTTAGAATTTATACTTAAACCCAAACCACCCCAGAGACACCCTGCTCTTTTAATTTTTTTATCTGGGTGGCTGATTCTTAAAAATGAAAGTTTATACTTTTTCTTTATTTCTTCTGCAAGATTTTTTAATTTTACATTTTCAAATTTATAAATCCTATAAAAATTTTCTTTTATTATCACTTTTCCACCCGTAAGCCTGTCAAATACATCAAGTATAAAATATTTATCCAGGGTATAATGTAATCTGACAAAATTTATTCTATATTTTTCAAGTATATTTTTTCTGAATTCACTTACAATCCCTTCTCCATTCCCACCGGCATATTCAGGAGGGAAATAAAGGTCTTCATGTGAAATTAAAAGATTAAATTTTTCAGGATGGTAATTTAAAACCTTTTTTGAAACCATCCAGCATATTTTTATGCCTTTTATTTCATCCTCAAAATATTTAAATCTAATTCCTTCCTCTTGTCCTAATTCCCCAAATTCAGTTTTTATCATATTAAGAAATTCTTGAGTGTTCATATTTACATTTGATTTACAAAGTTATTAAATTACTAAGTCAATAAGTTTTTAACTTCATAAGTTATTAAGTTATATACTTATTAAGTTCATAATTTGAAAACTTGTTTTTACTACTTATTTTGTTGTATATTGTATTTTCAACTTTTCTTCAATTACTGCTTGGGCTGCTGCAAGTTTTGCCACTGGTATTCTATAAGGAGAACATGAAACATAATCCATTCCAACTTTATGACAGAATTTTACACTTTCAGGGTCTCCTCCATGTTCTCCACATATTCCTACTTCAAGATTTGGATTTGCTTTTCTTCCTTTTTCAATTCCAATTTTTACAAGTTGCCCAACTCCTTTCTGATCAAGCGTCATGAATGGGTCATCCTTTAATATTTTCTTTTCAAGGTAATAGAATAAAAATTTACCAATGTCATCTCTACTAAATCCAAAAGTCATCTGAGTCAAATCATTAGTTCCAAAGGAAAAGAAATCTGCTTCTTTTGCAATTTCATCGGCAGTTAATGCAGCACGTGGAACTTCTATCATCGTTCCAACCATATACTTTATTTTCACTCCATATTTTTTCATAACCTCTTCAGCGACTTTTACAACAATTTCTTTTTGATGTTTCAATTCCTCTACATTTCCAACAAGTGGTATCATGATCTCTGGTATTACAGTTTCTCCTTCTTTTGCAAGTTCACATGCTGCTTCCATGATTGCTCTTGCCTGCATTTCTGTAATTTCTGGATATGTTATACCAAGACGACATCCTCTATGCCCAAGCATTGGATTAAACTCATGAAGTTGTTCTACTCTTTTGAGTATTTTTTCTTTTTCTTTAATTTTTTCTTCATTTTCTCCTCTTTCTTTCATTAGAGCAATTTCAACCATAAGTTCTTCTCTTTTAGGTAAAAATTCATGTAGTGGAGGGTCTAATGTTCTTATTATTACTGGATAACCCTTCATTTCTTTAAATAATCCTATAAAATCTTCTTTTTGGAAAGGTAATAGTTTATCAAGAGCCTTTTTCCTTTCTTCTTCTGTTTCTGCCATAATCATTTCTATAACATAAGGTAATCTATCTGGTGCAAAGAACATATGTTCCGTTCTACAAAGGCCAATCCCTTCTGCTCCAAATTCTCTTGCCTTTTTTGCATCCCTTGGAATATCTGCATTTGCCCTAACTCCAAGTTTCCTAAATTCATCCACCCATTCCATTAAGGTTTTAAATTCTCCTGTTATACCTGCTTCTATTGTAGGGACCTGCCCAATTATTACATTTCCAGTTCCTCCATCTATTGTAATCCATTCTTCTTCTTTTAATTCTATATCTTTTATTCTCATAACACCTTTTTCTTCATCTATATGTATTTCTCCACAACCTACAACACATGGCTTTCCCATTCCTCTTGCAACGACTGCGGCGTGACTGGTCATTCCACCTCTGCTTGTTAAAATTCCTTTTGCTGTTGCCATTCCATGTATATCATCAGGACTTGTTTCTTCTCTTACAAGTATTACTGGTTCGTTTTTCCCAAGTTCTTCTGCCTTATCTGCTGTAAATACAATTTTCCCACTTGCAGCACCTGGTGAAGCAGGAAGTCCTTTTGCAATAGGTTCAACATTTACTTTCGGATCAATTATTGGATGGAGTAACTGGTCAATTTGGGATGGATCAATTCTTATTATTGCTTCTTCTTTTGTAATTAATCCTTCTTTAACCATATCAACCGCTATTTTAACTGCTGCCAAAGCAGTTCTTTTTCCAGTTCTTGTTTGAAGCATATAGAGTTTTCCTCTTTCAATAGTAAATTCAAAATCCTGAACATCCCTGTAATGTTTTTCAAGTTTTTCAGCAATTTCTTTTAACTGTTGATATACTTCTGGCATTTCTTTTTGAAGTTCATTAATTGGTTTTGGAGTTCTTATTCCTGCAACAACATCTTCTCCTTGAGCATTTATTAAATATTCTCCATAAAGTTCTTTTTCTCCTGTTGAAGGATTTCTTGTAAAACCAACTCCTGTTCCTGAATCATTCCCCATATTTCCAAAAACCATAGTAACAATATTTACTGCAGTTCCAAGGTCATCTGGAATTTTATTTAATTTTCTGTAAGTTATTGCTCTTGGATTATTCCAAGATTCAAAAACAGCATTTATGGCCCTTTTCAATTGAGTCATTGGGTCCTGTGGAAATTCTTCTCCTGTTTTTTCTTTATAAATTTCTTTAAATTTTCCAACTATCTCTTTTAAATCATTTGCATCAAGATCTGAATCATAATTAACTCCTTTTTCCTTCTTTTTATTTTCAAGTATTTTTTCAAATTCATTTTTATCTATACCCATAACAACATTACCAAACATCTGAATAAATCTTCTATAAGCATCGTAAGCAAATCTTTCATTATTTGTACTTTCAGCAAGTCCTTTTACTGATTCATCATTAAGACCAAGATTTAAAATTGTATCCATCATCCCTGGCATAGAAAATTTTGCACCAGACCTAACTGAAACAAGCAAAGGGTTTTTTGGATCGCCAAATTTTTTACCTGTTGCCTTTTCAAGTTTATTTAGATATTTTTTAAGTTCTTGTTCAAAATCATCTGGTAATTTTTTATCGTGTTTATAATAATATCTACACATTTCAGTTGTAATTGTAAAACCAGGAGGCACAGGAATTCCTGCATTTGTCATTTCAGCAAGTCCTGCTCCTTTGCCTCCAAGTAAATCTTTCATATCACCTTTCCCTTCTGCCTTTCCTTCTCCAAAAAAGTAAATATATTTTTTCTTTCTTGCCATATTTTCCCTCCTTTTTTGAAAATAAAATTATAGAGAGTTTTAGAAGAGATGTCAAATTTTAAACTCTAACAATTTTTTTAGTTTTATATGACTTATATGCCTTTTCAGTGACTTCAAGTATATGAAGGGCATTTTCCCAGTTATTTATTTTAGGTTCCTCATTTTTCAAAATACAATCAGCAAAATATTCAGTTTCTGCTGTATATGGATTTATTTTTTCAAATTCTATCTCTTTAAATTCTCTAATGACATCTTTACTTTGAGTAGCATCATAACCTGCTTCTCCAAGTCCAAAAATACCTTCCATTTTTCCTCCTACACTTTGTCCTATTGTTCCTTCTGTTAAGATGGCTCCCTTGCTTCCATATATTTCAAGACGTGTTTTACTTGCTTCATCAGGGATACAGAAAAAACAGTCAACAGTTGCGTGGGTTCCTTTTGAAAATTCAATTAATGTTGTTGAAGAATCCTCAACTTTATAATTATGCACTTGTGTATTAACTATCGCAGCAATATATTTTATTCTGTCATTTATAAAATATTCAAGAAGGTCATATAAATGGGTTGCCATATCTATTAAACTTCCTCCACCACCTTTGCTTGGAATTTGGCGCCATGCTCCCTTAATAGGTGGATACCAACAGGATAATTGTGCTCTCATATAAACTATTTTTCCAAGCATTCCTTTTTCAATTAATTCTTTTATTTTTTTATGTGCCCCATGGAATTTCATCATATAACCCTCTTGAAGGAAAACACCATTTTTTTTACATATTTTAACAGCCTCTTTTCCTTCTTTTAAATTTTTACATAATGGTTTTTCACATAGTATATGTTTGCCTTTTTCCGCTGCCATTTTTATATGTTTTAAATGAAGATAAACAGGAGTTGCAATATATACAGCATCAATTTCTGGGTCATTAACTAAATCTTTTTCTTTTTCATAATACTTTGGAATATTAAATTTTTCTGCAATACTTTTTGCATTCACTATATCCATTACCGCAACAACTTCAAGATTTTTTGCTTCAAGCATTCCAGGGATAGTTCTTCTTAAGGCTATTCCTCCTGCTCCTATAACTCCAAATCTAACTTTTCTCATTTTACCTCCTATTTCATGTATGCTTTGGCTACTTTGTTAAATGCTTCTACATATTTTTCCATGTGTTTTATCTCATATACAGGATGAGTGAAGAAACTCAAAGTTCTATCTGATAACCATTTTGCCTTTTTACATTCTACTTTTGTATAGTCAATAAATCTTGCATTAGGGTCATTGAAGGGATAATTTAATCTTCCAAATCCAACCCTTTCCGTATATGCTTTTTCTTTATACATTTCAGGCCATAAAACTCCATAAACAGGAACCCCTTCTGCTTCCATTGCTGCTATAAATTGTTTCATTGGGACTTTTAACCTATCAATGTCAAGAACAAAAGGAGCCCACCAAAATGCATTTTTTCTTTCTTCTGTATCAAGTGGTGGATATAAAACAAGTGGATGGTCTTTTAATGCTTCTATTAAAAATCTTCCATTTCTTCTTCTATTAGGTAAATTCCAACTCTCAAATCTTTCAAGTTCACATAATCCTATTAAAGATTGTATTTCTGTCATCCTGTAATTAAAGCCAACTCTTCTATGGATATACATTAATTTTTTCTCTAATTCAAGCAATCTTAATCTCTCTTTTACATCATATCCATGGTCTCTAAAAGACATGCATTCCCAATATAAATCTTCATTATTTGTTATAACCGCTCCACCCTCCCCTCCTGTTGTAAAGTGTTTACTTTGACAGAAACTAAAACAACCAACATCTCCTATTGTTCCAACTTTTTTACCTTTATATTCTCCTCCATGTGCTTGAGCACAGTCCTCAATTACATAAAGATTATGTTTTCTTGCAATTTCCATTATTGGATCCATATCACATACAACACCATATAAATGAACAACCAAAATTGCTTTTGTCCTTTCATTAATTTTATCTTCAATATCATTTGGGTCTATTGTATGTGTTTCATCTGTATCTGCAAAAACTGGTAATGCTCCTGCTTGAAGGATACAGAATGAGGAAGCAATAAAAGAATATGAAGGACAAATTACCTCATCTCCTGGACCAATTCCAAGAGCAGCAACTGCAGTATGTAGAGCACTTGTTCCACTTGTAGTTGTTACACAAAATTTTGCTCCATTATATTCAGCCCATGCTTTTTCAAACTTAACTCCTATTTCTCCTGTCCAATAATTAACTTTTCCTGTTTTTAATGGCTCTGCAACCATCTGTATTGTTTTTTCAGAAAAAGAAGGCCACATTGGGAATGGCTCTGTGTTGACTGGCTTTCCACCTTCAATTGCTAATTTTTCCATATTCTCCTCCTTTTTTTTACTTTTATGTAAATTATTATAAAATATATAAAAAATTTGTCAAGTAAAAATTTTCAGGTTAAAATTTAATCAGAAAAGGAGGTGAGTATGAATTTAATAGATACAATAAAAGGGTCTTTATTAGAGAATTTTTTTCCAAAAGGGTGGGATTTAAAAAAAATTGAAAAATGTTGTTCTCTCCCCCCAGAAAAAATTACTGAAAGACAGCCATGGTGGCATAAAGATTTTATTCCTGTTGCTTGTGATACACTTGAAGAATTTAATGTCAAAATGGGACATGAAATTGCTTATGAAATATGTAAGGCAAAAGAAGAAAATAAAGAAATTATTTTAATTTTACCTGTTGGACCAATGGGAATGTATAAATGGGTTGTTTATTTTTTAAAAGAATGGAATGTTGATTGCAAACATGTATGGGGATTTAATATGGATGAATGGAGCGATAAAGACGGAAATACACTTCCTCCAACAGAACCTGGTGCCTTCCAAAATGCAATGGAAAGTGCTTTTTATGGGCCTCTTGGCAAATTGACTGTTCCTAAAAATCAAAGATTTTTTGCTACCAAGGAATTGCTACCTCAATATCCAGAAAAAATAAATTCTTTAAGAAAAAGAGGAGCAAAACTTGTTGTTATTTTTGGGATTGGAAGAGTTTTTCATATTGCTTTTTGGGAACCCCATTTTGCAGAAGAATTTAGTTCAGAAGAAGAATGGAAAAGGCAAGAGTATCGTCTTGGTGCAAAATTACATCCATTAACAATTGAACAGAATGCAATAACAAGTTTTAAAAGTAGAACAACTTTAGTTCCATGTTTTGCAAATACAATAGGTCCAGGAATATTTCTGAAAGCAGATAAAATTATAGGTGGTGCAGATGGAACACTTGGAAGAGGTATGATGTGGCAAGGAATGAGTTTATGGGTTACACTAAGATATGGACCTGATATTTGGGTTCCAAGTAGTTTTATGCCAACATTACCAGGTAAATTATTTTTCCTTAAAGAACTTGCTGGACCATTAATTCCAGAATGCAATTAAGGGAGAACAAGATGGAAGGAAAATTAAAATTGGGACTTATTATTGGTTCAAAAAATTTGGAAGAAGGTTTTAAGAAAATAGTATCTTTAAATTTATCTTTATGTCAAATTGGATTTATTGCAGAAGAAATAGATAATTTTGACCCATATAAAATAAAAAAAATGTCTCAAGATTATGGTATTGAAATTTTTTCTGTTTTTTTACTATTTAAAGGTCAAATTTTTAATAATAAAGATGGTCCAGAAACAATGGGTTTTGTCGCTCCCAAATATAGAGAAGAAAGATTAAAACTTGCTCTGGAATTTTCTGATTTTGTAAAGGAAATGGGTGTAAAATATATTGTTTGCCATGTAGGTTTTATTCCTGATGATGAGGAAGACCTAATATATAAGACATTTTTGCCTGTAATGAAAAAGGTAATAGAGAAATGTAAAGAAAATAATCAAATTTTTTGTTTTGAAACAGGGCAGGAATTACCATCTACTTTGAAAAGAACTATTATAGATATTGGTATGGATAATGTTGGTATAAATTTAGACCCTGCTAATTTAATTTTATACGGAAAAGCAAATCCTCTTGATGCAGTTGAAATTTTTGGTGAATATGTAAAAAGTATGCATGGAAAGGATGGCCTTTGGCCAAACAGGGATGAATACCTTGGTAAAGAAGTACCTATAGGAGAAGGTATGGTTAATTTTCCTGTTCTTTTGAGAAGATTGAAAAGGAAAGGTTTTAATGGACCAATAATCATAGAAAGAGAAATAAGTGGAGAAAAACAAATTGAAGATATAAAAAAGGCAATAGAATATTTAACCCCTTATCTTTAAAAAGCAGATTTAATTATTTTTAAAAAGTCATCTTTACTTAAAACAAATTTCATTTTTTTCATTGCCCTTTCACAACCTTTAATAGATAAATCCACAAGTTCTTCAATGTCTTCTTTTTTTGCACCAATATCTTTTAATCTTATAGGTAGGCCTAAGGAAGTTATGAAGTTCTTAAGTTCTGAATTTGTTTTGATTATTTTTTCAAGTTCTTTTATTTCTTTTCTATAGTTATTATCCTTTAGAAATTCAAGAACATGAGGTAAAAATAAAGCATTACTTGTTCCATGGTGTATTTTATATTTTATTGTTAAGGAATATCCTATACCATGAACTATAATTGTTCCTGTTTTATTTATTGCATATCCTGCAAATGTTGAAGCGAGAAATACTTTTTCTTTACTTTCTCTGTCTCCTTCAACTGCTTTCTTTAAATTTTCTTTTAATAATTTTAATGATTCTATTGAGAAGAACTTTGAGATAAAATCAGAATTTATTGCAAGATAACTTTCAATTGCATGGCAGAAGGCATCCATCCCAGTTGCTGCAACAAGTAATGGCGGAAGAAAATCAAGAACATTTGGATCTAAAATAGCAAGTTTTGGCATAATTTTTTCACTACTAACTGTCTTTTTTGTTTTTTCCTTTCTATCAATTATTACTGCATACCTTGTTACTTCACTTCCTGTTCCACATGTTGTTGGAATTGCTATAATTGGTAATGGTTCATTTTCATATTCAACCTCTCCAAAATAATTTCTTAGATTTCCAGGATTTGTTGCCAAAACTGCTATACACTTACCAGCATCTATGGCACTTCCTCCTCCAATTGCTAAAATAACATCACATTTTTCTTTCTTACAGAATTTTACTCCTTCTTCAACATTTTCTATATCTGGTTCGGGTTCAACTTTTGAAAATATTGAGTAATTTATATTTTCTTTTTTAAAAATAGTTTCAATTTTTTCAATTAGACCAGTTTTGTAAATGAAATTTTTACCTGATACAATAAGAACTTTTTTACCATAGTTTTTCAATAGTGGCAGATATTTTTCAATTCCATTTCTTTCAAAATAAATTTTTGTTGGTGTAAAAAAGTATATTTGTTCCATAAACTCCCCCTCAGGTTAAAAAATTAAATTTAACTCCCAAAACTTCAAATTTTTCAAAAAATTCTGGAAAAGAAATGCTAACACATTCAATATTTTCTAAAATTGTTTCACCTTCTGCTATAAAAGAGGCAATTACAAGAGACATGGCGATTCTATGGTCATTCCATGAATTTACCCTTGTCCCTTTTAACTTTTTTACACCTTCAACAATAAAACCATCTTCTTTTTCTTCAATTTTGGCTCCCAGTTTTTTTAATTCAGTTGAAATTGACTTAATTCTATCTGATTCTTTAACCCTTAATTCTTTTGCTCCTTTAACAATTGTTTTCCCCTCTGCTATACTACCTAAAACAGCAACAAGAGGTATTTCATCAATTACATTTGGGACTTCTTCTGGCAGAATTTCAGTTCCTTTTAATTTTTCACAATAACTTACTTTTATATCACCTACTGGTTCACCTGAAATTTCCCTCTTATTTAAAATTTCAAAATTTCCACCCATTCTCTCTATGATTTTTAAAAAACCTGTTCTTGTTGGATTTAAACCCACATTTTTTATTAAAATTGATGAACCGGGAACAATCAGCGATGCGGAGATAAAATATGAAGCAGAAGAGAAATCTCCGGGTATAAATATTTCTCTACCTTTTAATTTTTGGTTTCCTTTAACAACAATTTTATTTTTATCTTTTTCAATTTGACCTCCAAAAAATTTTAACATTCTTTCTGTATGGTCACGTGTTTTGTAAGGTTCTTCTATAATTGTTTCTCCATCAGCAAAAAGAGTTGCAAAAATTATACAACTTTTTACCTGGGCTGAGGCAACTTCCATTTTAAAATTAATTCCCTTAAGTTTTTTCCCAATAATTGTAAGAGGGGGATATTTATTTTCACATCTTCCGTAAATCTCGCCACCCATCATACTTATTGGTTTTATAATTCTATCCATCGGCCTTTTAATAAGAGAACTGTCTCCTGTAAGAACAGAGTAAAATGGTTTTGAAGATAAGATTCCTGAAAGTAAACGAATTGTTGTTCCAGAATTTCTGCAATCAAGAACATTTTCACTTTCTTTATATTCACATCCCTTAACAATTATTTTCTGGTTTTCTTCTTTTATTTCAACACTTAATTGTCTTAAACAATTTAAAGTTGCCAGAGTATCTCCACTTTTAAGAAAATTTAAAATGATTGTTTGACCTTCGGAAATGCTTCCAAATAATAAACTTCTATGTGAAATTGATTTATCTCCTGGGACTTCTACTTCACCATAAAGACCTTCAATTTTTTTGCTTATAACATTCATCTTAAATTTTCTTTTTCATTACTTTAATAAAAGGTTCCAATTCCTTCATTAAATTTTCAAACATATCAAAATTGATTGACTGAAATCCATCTGAAAGTGCTTCTTCTGGTTTTGGATGGACTTCAATTAAAAGTCCATCTGCTCCAACTGCTACTGCTGCTTTACTCATTGGAATAATAAGGTCTCTTCTTCCTGTTCCATGGCTAGGATCAACAATTACAGGCAGATGAGTTTCTTTTTTTAATATAGGAACTGCATTTAGATCAAGTGTATTTCTTGTAAATTCTGAATCAAATGTTCTTATCCCTCTTTCGCAAAGTATAACTTTATTATTCCCTTCCTTCAAAATATATTCAGCACAATTAAGAAATTCAGATATTTTGGCTGAAAAATTTCTTTTAAGTAAAATAGGTTTATCAATTTCTCCGACTTTTTGAAGTAATCTATAATTAAACATATTTCTTGTTCCAATTTGCAAAATATCACTTACTTGACTCACTATATCAACCTCTTCCGGAGATAAAACCTCGGTTATTATAGGCATTTTTAGTTCTTCTTTTATTTCTTTTAAAATATTCAAACCTTCCTTCCCAAGGCCAAGAAAAGAATAAGGTGATGTTCTTGGTTTAAATATTGAACCTCTTAAAATTTTAGCACCACACTTTTTTACAAACTTACCAGTCATTAAAAGTTGTTCTTTACTTTCTACTGAACATGGACCTGCCATAACTACGAAATATCCCTCTCCAATTTTTACACCATTTACATTTATTATTGTATCTTCTTTATGAAATTCTCTGCTTGCCAATTTGTATTCTTTTAAAATACTTATAACTTCACTAACTCCCGGTAAAAGTCTAAATGTTTCCTCTGACAATTCTCTCGTATCTCCAATTATACCTATTATAATTCTTTCTTCTCCTTTACTTACATGTGCTTTAAAACCAAGTTTTTCTATTTTTTCAACAACTCTTTTAACATCCTCTTCAGTTGCAGTTTTATTCATAATAATTAAATCAGCCATATTACCTCCTTTTAGCCCTCTTTTGGATATGAACCAAGAATTTTTAAAAAAACACTTGCCTTTTCTATATTATTTAAAGCTCTTTTAACATTTACATCATCTTTATGTCCTATAAAATCAACAAAAAATACATATTCCCATGCTTTTTTCTTACTTGGTCTTGATTCTATTTTTGTCAAATTTATATTCTCATTTTTAAAATGGAATAAAATATCATGTAGAGCCCCTACTCTATCTTTTATTGAGAAAAGTATTGATGTTTTATCATTTCCTGTTTTTTCAGCAAATTCACTCCCAATAACAAGGAATCTCGTAATATTTTCTCTAAAATCTTCTATTCTTTCTGCAATTATATTTAAATTATACATTGAAGATGCGATTTCAGAAGCAATGGCAGCAGCATTTTTTTCTTTAATTACTTTTTTAACAGCACTTATTGTGCTTTCTGTTTCATATATTTCTACTTCAGGTAAATTTTCAGCAATCCAATTTCTGCATTGAGCAATTGCCTGTGGATGTGAATATATCTTTTTTATTTTATTTATTGAATTTTCTTTTGAAAGTAAATAATGATGGATTTCAAGTGAAATTTCAGATATTATTTTTAAATCACTTTCAAGAAATACATCAAGTGTATGAGTAACTATGCCTTCTATTGAATTTTCAACAGGAACAACTCCATAATCAGCCCTTTTCTTTTCAACCTCTTTAAATACTTCGTCAATTGTTTTTACTGGTATATATTTTGCTTTTTCTCCAAATTTTTTCATTGCTGCCAAATGGGTAAATGTTCCTTCTGGTCCAAGATAAGCAACCTTTATTTCTTTGAACATTCCTCTGTAAATTTTAAAGATGGATTCCATAATTATTTTTAAATCCTCTGGTTTCAAAATTCCTTTGTTTTTATTTATCAATCCCTCTATTATTTTTTTCTCTCTTGAAGGGTCAAAAATTGATTTTTTTTTCTTTTCCTTTATTTCTATCACTTCTTTTACAAGTTCTGCTCTTTTATTTAAAAGTTCAATCAGTTTTTCATCAATTTCATCAATCTTTTTTCTCAATTCATCAATTTTTTTCATTTTCAATCTCCTTTAGAATTTTTAAAACTTCTTTCTCTTCAATTTCAAAGCCAATTTTAACTCTACCAATTTTTTCAGGAAGAACAAATCTTAATTTTCCACCTTTTATTTTCTTATCATATTTCATAAATTCAACTATTTTTTTAAAATCAATTTCTTCAAAAGAGGTATAAAGTTTATATTTGTTACATAAATTTTTAATCCTTTCATAAACTTCTTTATCACAAAAATTTTTTTTAAAAGAAATATAACTTTCTCCTATCATTCCAAGGGAAACAGCATCTCCATGGGAAAATTTTTTTATATTTGAAATTTCAATTGCATGTCCAAGAGTGTGTCCAAAATTAAGAATTTCTCTTAAGCCAGTTTTTTCCTTTTCGTCTTTTTCAACAATATCCACTTTAATTTTTACACTCTCGCTTATTAAAAATTTATAATTATCTTCAATTTCATTAATTTTTATTTTTTCAAGGGTTTCAAATATTTTTTCATTTTTTATAACTCCATATTTTATTATTTCTGCTACTCCTTGTTTTATTTCTCTATATGGAAGAGTTGAAATTGTTTTTAAATCAATTATTATAAGAGATGGTTGATAAAAAGTGCCAATTAAATTTTTTCCATATTTTAAATTAATCCCTGTTTTTCCACCAATAGAAGCATCCACTTGAGAAAGTAATGTCGTAGGAATTGAAATATATTTAATACCTCTCATATAAATAGAAGCAACAAAACCACCAATATCGTTTATTACTCCTCCTCCAAGATTAATAAGTGTATCATCCCTATTAATTTCAAATTTTAAAAGATTTTCAATTATTTTTAAACAAATATTGAAATTTTTCTGCTTTTCTCCAGGAGGAATTAAAATTTCTTTTACTATTCTATTTTCTTTCTCAAGTGATTTTTTAACTTTTTCACCATAAATTGAAAAAACATTATTATCACTCAAAATTGCAAATTTTTTTCCAAATTTACTATTCTTTATTTTTTTGCCAATTTCCTCCATTGGATAATCAATATAAATATAATGAGTATTTTCTCCAAGATTAACTTTTATTTTTTCCATTTTTCATTTTTAGTAATTCAATTATTTCGTCAACCACTTCTTCTATACTTTTTTTTGTTGTATCTATTTTATAATCTGCTTTATCATAATATGGTTTTCTCATTTCAAGTAATTCTTTAATTGTTTCTATAACATTTTTTGATTTTAAAAGTAAAGGTCTATCTTTTTTCGGCAAAGTTCTTTTATAAATTTCTTCGGGTGTTGCAGTAAGACATATTAAAATTCCATTTTTTTTTAAATTTAAATAATTCTTTTCTCTTATTATTGCTCCTCCTCCTACCGCAATAACACAATTTTTTAAATTTGATACTTCTTCAATAACTTTTTCTTCAACATCTCTAAAATAAGATTCTCCTTTTACTTGAAATATTCTAACAATTCTATCTTTTTCTCTTTCTTCAATTAATTTATCTGTATCAATAAAATCTCTGTTCAATTTTTTTGCAAGTAATAATCCAACTTGTGTTTTTCCTGTTCCCATGAAACCAACAAGAACAATATTTTTTTCCATTTATTTTAAAACCAAAATTTTTTTATTCTTTTAAGATAATTATTATAATTTTCCTTTAAATCTTCAAGACAGTCACCACCAAATTTCTCTATATATTCATCAGCAATAACAAAAGCAACTAAATTTTCAGCAATAATAGTAGCAGGAACAACTCCACAAATGTCACTCCTTTCATATTCATATTTACTCTCTTCAAAATTCCTAATATCAAAAGATTTAAGTCCTCTTTTTAATGTGGGTATTGGCTTAAAAAAACATTTTATCCATATATCGTCTCCATTTGTTATACCTCCTTCTATCCCCCCTGCATTATTTGTCTTTCTATAAATTTTATTTCTGTAAAAAATTTCATCGTGAAATTTAGAACCAGTTAAATTAATTCCTTCAAAACCAATACCAAATTCAATACCTTTTACACCTGGAATACTCATAAGAATATAAGATATTTTTGCATCAAGCCGTTTTTCCCATTGAACATAACTCCCAAGTCCTGGACAAACTCCTGCAACAATAATTTCAAAAATTCCCCCAATTGTATCGCCATTTTCTTTCACTCTATCTATTTCATCCATCATTTCCTTCTCTTTTTTAATACATCTTACAGGGGATTTTTCAATAATTTCATAGTTTTTTTTAACTTCACTTACATCTCCTTCATCCTTAATATTTCCTATTTGTTTTACCCTACTATAAAATCTTACATTAAATTCAGTAAGAAATTTTTTACATATTGCTCCAATTGCAACTCTCATTGCTGTTTCTCTTGCACTTGCCCTTTCAATAACATTTCTTAAATCAGTATAGTTATACTTTAAAAATCCCCATAAATCAGCATGTCCTGGTCTTGGAATATACCTTTCTTTACCTTCTTTAATTTTTTTAATATCCATATATTCTTTCCAGTTTTCCCAATCCTTATTTTCTATCAAAAGCGATATTGGAGAACCTATTGTTTTCCCATCTCTTACTCCACTTAAAATTTCAACTTTATCTTTTTCTATTTTCATTCTTTCGCCTCTTCCATATCCTTTCTGTCTTCTTTCCAATTCTTTATTTATATCTTCAATATCAATAGGTAAATTTGAAACCATGCCATCTAAAATTCCAATTAAACATTTTCCATGTGATTCACCAGAAGTCAAAAATTTCAACATTTTATCTCCTTTTTAATATTATAACTTACTAAAAGAATTTTAAAAAGCCCGTGGTCGGATTTGAACCGACGACTTGCTCATTACGAATGAGCCGTTCTACCACTGAACTACACGGGCCTTTTATTATTTTACCACTAAGTTATTCCTGTTTTAAGATTTAACTTCTGAAAATCTTTTATTCAAAAGGTTTTGGATTAAATGGGAGATTAAACAATTCAATCACACTTTTAGGATGTGTTTCTATAGAAATTCTTTTTGTTGGATTTTTAGCGTCTGGTCTGAATATCGCAATCCTTTTTACTGTAATCTCAAAGAAAAATAAGACCTTTTATTTCATCCAAATATTTATCCGAAGTTTCTTTATCAACACTTTCAACAACTAATCTTAAAACTGGTTCTGTTCCAGAGGGTCTTATATGAATCCAACCATCTTTTCTTATTATCTTTATCCCATCTGTAAAATCAATTTTTTCTTTTTTATATTTCTCTTTTATCTTCTCCATAATTTTCTTTATTTTTGGAACTTCAATTTCGTACTTTTCTTTTTTCATAAAATAGGGAGGGAATTCAGAAACAATTTCAGATAAATTTCTTTCTTTTTTTGCCATATATTCCAAAATTAAACTCATAGCAACAAAACTATCTCTTCCATAATGAACTGGCGGATATATAACTCCTCCATTTCCTTCTCCACCAATTATTGCTTTTACTTTTTTCATTTTTTCAACAACATTTACCTCTCCTATTTTTGTTCTATAAACTTTGACTCCATAAACTTTAGCAACAGAATCTACAACCATTGATGTTGATAAATTTACAACAATAGGTGTTTTTATTTTTTCCAGAATATTTTTAATACAAATGGCAAGGACAAGTTCTTCCCCAACTATATTGCCTTTTTCGTCTACTATTGCCAATCTATCTCCGTCTGGGTCTTGTGCAAATCCAATATCTGCTCCTTTTTCTTTTATATATTTTGACAATTGTTTTAATGTCTCTTTTTTAGGTTCAGGGTCATGAGAAAATACACCATATGGTTTTTCATTTAAAATTTCAATATTACAATTAAGTCCGGAAAGAAAATCCTTTGTATATAAAGCACCGACTCCTTGACAAACATCTCCAACAACCTTAAAGTGACTTTTTTTTATTTTCTCAATATCAACATTTTTGTAAATTTCTTCAAAATATTTTTCTTTAATTTTAAGGTCACTTATAACTTTTCCAGGAAACTTTTTAATTGAAAATTTTCCTTTTTTATACAATTCAATCAATTTTTTACTTTCTTTTTCATTTAAAAATGTTCCTTTTTTTGATAAAAATTTGATTCCATTATATTCAATTGGATTATGGCTTGCTGTAATAATCACCCCACCCGCCTTTTTATTTTTTTCTACTGCATATTCAACAAGAGGTGTAGGAGCAATATCTAAATCAATAATGTTTTTCCCAGAAAAAAGAAGAGAAGAAATTAATGCATATTTTAAAACTTCTCCTGAAATCCTTGTATCCCTTCCAACATAAATATCCTTTTCCTTTGAAAAATTTGCATATGAAAGGCCAAATTTATAAACAATCTCAGGGGTTAAAAAATATGGATAAATACCCCTTATTCCAGCAACACTTATTTTAAAATTTTTTTCCATAACAATTTGCATTTAAGATTTTGATAATTTCACTTGGATAAATTAAATATTTTTCTATTCCATTTTGAATTACATCTTCAATTTTAACACTATCTTCAATTTTAAAAGGCCCAACTTTAGTTCTTATAAGTTTATTTTGAGTTCCACCACATCCAAGTTTATCACCAATATCCCTACATAGTGCTCTTATATATGTTCCTTTTGAACATAAAACTTTAAACTCTACATATGGAATATTTATTCTCAAAACTTCTATTTTCTTTATAAATACTTTTCTGGGAGGTGGTTTTATTATAATCCCTTTTCTGTAATATTTATACAAAGGTTTTCCTCTATATTTTATAGCAGAAACAATTGGTGGAATTTGTTCTATTTCTCCTTCAAAACATTTGAAAACTCTTATTATTTCTTCCTCCTTTAAGTTTTCAACTTTTTTTTCTTCTATAATTCTTCCTTCAATATCATCTGTATCTGTTTTTATTCCAAGAAGGACTTCTCCTATATATTCTTTTTCATAATTTATAAACTTATTTGTGAATTTTGTCATATTTCCTAAGCATATAATTAAAACTCCTTCTCCTATTGGATCAAGGGTTCCACCATGGCCAATTTTATCTTTTAATTTAAACTCTTTTTTTAATATTCTGATTACATCATAAGAAGTTATTCCTTTTGGTTTATATATATTTAATAACCCATCCATTTTAACTCATTTTCAATAATTTTTTCTACATCTTCAATATTTTTATTTTCAAAAAAACAGCCTGCTGCTTCTCTATGGCCTCCTCCACCAAATTTTTTGGCAAGACTTTCTACATCTATATTTCCCTTACTTCTTAAACTTACTTTAACTCCATTTTCCTTTTCTTTAAATAAAACACCAATTTCTACTCCTTTTATAGAAATAAGATATTCAACAAAACCTTCTGTATCTTCTTCTTTTGTTTTTGTTCTTTTGAAAAATTCCTTCTTTACTTTCATAAAACAAACTTTTTTATTTTTGTTAAATTTTAGTGTATCCAGTGATAATTTAAATAAATTTACAGATTTAATTGATTTTTCAAAAAATATTTTTTGAGCAATTTTTTCAGGATTTATTTTTTTATTTATCAAATTTTTTACAATATCCATTGTATATCTGCTTAAATGGTGGGCAAAGCAACAAGTATCATAAATTATGGATGTATAAAGACAAATTGCCTGCTTTTTTTCTATTTTTGTTAGTTTTTCACAGATAAAATATACCATTTCCCCACAAGAAGAAAAAGAAGAATTTATCCAATTAATATTCCCAAATTCAGAATTTGTGATATGGTGGTCAATATTTATAACAAATGGAACTTTCTCAATAATTTTTTTTATTTTTCCAGCCCTATCAAGATTCCCACAATCAACAACTATTGCTACTTCAAAATCTGGATATTTTTCTTTTTCGTTAAAAACTTTTATTTTTTTTGAGTATGGAAGAAATTTGAATAAGGTCGGTAATTTATCTTGATTTATTATTTCAACTTTTTTATTCAATTTTTTAAGAGATATATAAAGTGAAATTTCACTTCCTATACCATCACCATCAATATTTATGTGAGAACTAATCAAAAAAAAATTTTTACTTTTTAAAATATCAACAATCCTATCTACTTGATCTCTATCATAATTTGGCAATTTTAGTTCCATACAATATTTCCTTTAAATTATTTTTAAGTTCATTAATTCCTTCTTTTGTCTTCGCCGAGACAAATATAATTTCAGGATATTGATTTTTCATTATTTCAACTTCTTCCCTTGGTATAAGATCTATTTTATTAAAAACTTCTATTTTAGGTTTATTTTCTATTGCCAAAATTTTAATGACTTCATCTATGACATTTTTTTGTTTTGTTAGTTGTTTTGTAATGTCATAAACACAAATAATAACATCGGAATACTTAACTTCTTCAAGTGTTGACTTAAAAGCTTCTATTAAATGATGTGGAATATCTTTTAGAAGTCCTACTGTATCTGTTACAAGGCAAATTTTATTGTCACCAAGATAAACGCCCCTTGTAGAAGGATCAAGAGTTGCAAATAATTTATCCGCAACGTATAAATTTGAAGAACTAAGTGCATTTAATAAACTACTTTTTCCAACATTTGTGTATCCTAAAAGTGTAGCGGATGGGAATATTTCTTTTGATTTTCTTATAATTCCTCTGTGTCTTTCTATATCCTTTATCTTTTCTTTTAAAATATGTATTCTCTCCTTTATTCTTCTTCTGTATACTTCAAGTTTCATTTCACCAGGTCCTCTTGTTCCAAGACCTCCACCAAGTCTTGAAAGGTAAATACCATGTCCTGTTAATCTAGGGAGTGTATATGTTAGTTGAGCAAGTTCAACCTGAATTTTACCTTCTTTTGATTTTGCATGTTCTCCAAATATATAAAGAATTAGTTCTGTTCTATCAATCACCTTTATTTCTAAAATTTCTTCTATATTTCTTTGTTGGACAGGCGAAAGTTCTTTTTCAAAAATAAAAAATGAAACATTATTTTCTTTAGCAAAATTTTTAATTTCAAATAATTTACCTTTTCCTATATAAGTAGCAGGATGAATATAAGGTAAATTGATATAAAATGTTTTTATAATTTTAATGCCAAGTGTTTTTGATAATGAAATTAGTTCTTCGTTTTCTTCTTCAATTTCAAAAAATGGTTTATCTTTAATTATGCCTATTATTCCTCTTTTCCCCACAAAACTATCTTTAATATTTTCTATCAACCTTTTCACTTTTTAACTATACTTTTTACTTTTAAAACAGTTAATCTATCTCTATGTCCTCTGCCTTTTTTAAAACCAGTTTTTGCTGTTTTTCTAAAAACATATAATTTTTTCCCTTTTTTTTCCTCAACAACTTCACATATTACACTTATATTATCAAGTTTAGTTTTTTCTGTAATTATTTCATTTCCATCTATAACACAAACTGGTTTTAATTCAATTTCATCACCAACCTTTTTGTCTTTAATTCTGAATACTTCAAATTTTAGTCCTTCTTTTACTTTTATCTGTTTTCCACCAATTTCAACAAATGCATACATTTTTACTCCTTTTTTTCAATAAAATTTAAATCCTTCTCCAAATTTTTTATTTTATTTTCAATTTCTTCTTTTTTTGTTTTTTCCTTTTCAATTACCTCTTTTGGCGCTTTTTTTAAGAACTCATCATTATTCAATCTTTTTCTAATTTCCTCAAGTATTGTTTTCAATTTCTCTAATTCCTTTTCTTTTTTTTCTTTTTCTTTTTCTTTTGAAATATCTATTATACCTTTAAATGATATTCCAAGTCTACCAGATGATAGATGCCTAACAAAGAAATCTTTTTCTAACATTTTTTCTTCTTCAAAACTTTTAATTTCAGATACTCCTGCAAGTTTTTCTATTATTTTCTTTTCAATTTTTTCTATTTCGCCCTCGTAAAATACTTCTACTTTTTTTTCTGTTGTAATTTTAAATTTTGACTTCATATCTCTTATATTTATTATAATTTCCTTGATCTTTTCAAATTTTTCTTTACTTTTTCTATCTGAAAAATTTCTGAGAGATGGCCAGTTACTTATCACTATACTTTCACTTTCAAGTTTAATAAAGTTTTTTAAATTTTGCCATATTTGTTCTGTAATAAAGGGTATGAATGGATGCAATAATTTTAATGATATAATTAATACTTCAAAAAGAACAGGTATAACAAAATTTTCAAGATATTCTTTTTCTTCATAAACTTTTGAAACTTCTATATACCAGTCACAAAAATCATGCCAGAAAAAGTTATATAAATTATTAAGTGCTTCATTAAAATGAAATTTTTCAAGTGAATCAGTGGTTTTTTCAATAATTTCATCAGTAATTGAAATTATCCATTTTTCAGGAAAATAGGCCTTTTCAATATTTTCCAAAGATTTTATCTCCTTTATATTTAATTCTTTGCATTTGTTTATTATATATCTTGAAGCATTCCATAATTTATTTGTAAAGTTCCTGCCTTTTATATGAAAATCAGTAGAAAGAAAGACATCTTGTCCAAAAGCAGTAAGAGAAATTAAACCGAACCTTAAACTGTCAGCACCATATTTTTCTATTATTTCAACCGGATCTATAGCATTTCCAAGTGACTTACTCATTTTTTTTCCTGTGCTATCTCTAACAGTTCCATGAATATAAACATTTTCAAAAGGAATCTCGCCCATAAATTCAATTCCAGCCATAACCATTCTTGCAACCCAGAAAAATAATATTTCGGATGCAGTAACAAGGGTATCTGTGGGATAGAATATTTCAAGATCTTTTGTTTTTTCAGGCCAACCAAAAACAGAAAAGGGCCACAGCCATGAGGAAAACCATGTATCTAAAACATCCTCATCTTGATAAATTTCATAATTTCCACAATTTGGACATTTTTTTGGTGTTTCTTTTTCAACTATAGGCGGACAAGTTTCGTTTTTACAATACCATACAGGAATTCTATGTCCCCACCAAATTTGTCTGCTTATACACCAATCTTTTACATTATAGAGCCAATTCAAATATACTTTTTTCCATCTTTCTGGATAAAATTTTAATTTCCCTTTTTCTGCAACTTCAATTGCTGGTTCTGCAAGTGGCTTCATTTTTACAAACCATTGGGTGGAAAGATAAGGTTCTATTATAGTATCACACCTATAACAATGTCCTACTCTATTAGTATAATTTTCAACTTTGGATAGAAGTTCAAGTTTTTTCAACTCATCAATTATTTTATTTCTGCATTCAAATCTATTTAAATTTTTAAATTTACCCGCATTTTCATTCATTACTCCTTCTTCGTTCATTACTACAACAAATTCAAGATTATGTATATTTGCAATTTCAAAATCGTTTGGATCGTGAGCCGGAGTTATTTTTACTGCACCTGTTCCAAACTCTATTTCAACTCTTTCGTCAGCAATAATCGGAATAATTCTTTCAACAAATGGCAATTTAACCATTTTGCCTATCAAATTTTTATATCTTCCATCTAAAGGATTCACAGCCACAGCAGTATCTCCAAGCATTGTTTCCGGTCTTGTAGTTGCAACTTCAATAAAACCACCATCTAATAAAGGATATTTTATATAAAAAAGATAGCCATTTTCTTCTTTATATTCAACTTCATCATCAGACAAAGCCGTTTCACATCGTGGACACCAGTTTATAATCCTTTTCCCTTTATAAATTAAACCTTTCTTATATAATCTTACAAAGCATTCTTTAACTGCTTCAGTTAAGGGTTTATCCATAGTAAATCTAATCCTTGTCCAATCACATGAAGCACCTAATTTTTTCAATTGATAAATAATTCTTGAGCCATATTTTTCCTTCCATTTCCATACTTCCTCTAAAAATTTTTCTCTACCAAGTTGTTTTCTTGTTATTCCTTTTTTTAACAATTCTTTTTCTACTACATTTTGAGTTGCAATTCCTGCGTGGTCTGTTCCTGGAACCCACAAAGAATTGTATCCTTCCATCCTTTTCCATCTAATCAAAATATCTTGTATTGTATTATTTAAAGCATGGCCCATATGAAGAAATCCTGTAATATTGGGTGGAGGAATAACTATTACATATTTTTTCTTTTTAGTATCGGTTTTAACATAAAAATAACCTCTTTCTTCCCACATTTTATATAATTTCTCTTCAACTTCTTTTGGATTATATCTGGCTTCCATCTTTTTATTTTTCCCCTATATAAAAAATTTCGCTCAGTTCATTTAAAATTAAAATGTCTCCATTTTCAACAAAAACTTCTTTAATTTTTTGGGATATATTTTCTATTTCTTTTCTAGCGCTATTTACAAAACATAAACCAATAATAGACCTTTGCCATTTATCTTGATGATCTATTTCGGCAATAGAAACATTAAACTTTGCTTTTATTCTATCCTGTAAAGATTGAATTATTTTTCTTTTGTCTTTTAAACTTTTACTACCCGGAATAATAATTTCAAATTTTATTGCTCCTACAAACATAAATTTTTTTATTTTACCCTAATTTTTAAAAAAATCAAAGAAAATCTGTATTAATTTCTGTTAAATTAGTAAATAAAATAAAGTTTATTTTAAGAGAAAAATTCTTAAATATATCAAAAAAATACCAACATTTTTATTCTTTCTTCTTTTCAATTACCTGCGAAATTGCGTTTTTAAGAATCTCTACTCTTGTATTTTCTCTAAATTTCAACGTAACAATCTCATTCTTAATTTTCTCCACCTCTCCTATCAATCCACCAATAGTTATAACTTTATCCCCTTCCTTCAATTCCTCAAGCATTTTTTTGTGTAGTTTTTGTTTTTTTTGTTGAGGCAGAATCAAAAGTAAATAAAAAACAAAAAATATTAAGATAAGAGGAAATAAAGCAGCCAAAGGAGAAGGAGGAGGTGGAGTAGTTTGTGCTATAAAAAATCTCATTTTTCAGCCCCCTTATACTTTTGCCTTTTACCTTTTAAACTCTCTAAATATTTTTCAGTCAATTCTTTAATTCTTTTTGCAACAAGATAATTTATTGTCCCTTCTGGATAAGTTCCATCTGGCCTTTTTTCACCTGCTGGGATGCCTGTCAAAATCTCAATACCCTGGTCTATTGTTTTCACTGCCCATATATGAAAAAGACCTTTTTCTATTGCTTCAATAACCTCATCGTTTAAAACAAGATGTTTTAAATTTCTTTCAGGAATTATAACTCCTTGTTTTCCAGTTAGACCTTTTGTTTTACATGTATAATAAAACCCTTCAATTTTTTCATTTATTCCTCCAACTGGTTGAATTTCTCCTTTTTGATTTACTGAACCTGTTACTGCTATACCTTGTTTTATTGGAATATTTGAAAGTGCAGAAAGTAACACATATATTTCTGTTGAGGAAGCACTATCACCTTCAATTTCTTCATATAGTTGCTCAAAACATATACTTGCAGAAAAAGCAATTATTCCTTCTTGACCAAATTTCTCATATATATAATTATTCAAAATTAAAAATCCTTTATTATGAATTCTCCCTGCAAGTTTAACTTCTCTATCAATATTTATAACACCACTTTTCCCAACATAGACATTACATGTTATTTTTGTCGGTTTTCCAAAACTATAATTACCTAACGATATATATGAAAGCCCATTAATTTCTCCTACCTTTTCACCATCAGTATCCACAATAATTGTTCCCTCTTTTATCAATTCTTCAATTCTTTTTTCTATTAGATTTGATCTAAAAACTTTCTCCTCCAATGCTTTTTTAACATGTTTTTCTTGAACAATAGGAGAATTGTCCATTTCAGCCCAAAAATGTGCTTCTCTCACAATATCTGCAATTTCAATAAATCTTGTTGTTAATTTATCTCTATCCTCAACTATTCTTGAGCCATATTCAATAATTTTCCCAACAGCAAATTTATCAAAATGTTTTAAATTTTCTTCTCTACAAATTTTACTTATGAAAGAGACATAACTTTTTATTCCTTCTTCGTCCTTATCCATAATCGTACTAAAATCAGCTCTTACTTTAAAAAGTTTTTTAAAATCTTCATCATATGTATATAAAAGATAATAAAATATAGGGTGTCCAATAAGCACAACTTTTACATCAAGCGGAATTGGAGCAGGTCTTAATGTTGGTGTATTTATTAATCTAAACTGTTCATTTAAATCTTCAATGATTATTTCATTATTTTTTAAAGCCCTTTTTAGTGTTTCCCATGCAAAATAATTTTTTAAAACATCAAGTATTTGTAAAATTAAATAACCTCCATTCGCTTTATGTAAAGCACCTGGCTTTATCATTGTAAAATCAGTAACCATAGCACCAAATTGTGGTCTATATTCAATTCTTCCACATAGATTGTAAGCAGTAGGGTTTGTCTCTTTTACTACAGGAGCCCCTTTTGTTTGAGAATTGTCTATTAAAACATTTACAGTATATCTATAAAGAGATGATTCTCTATCTGGAAATTTTATTCCAGGTAATATTTCAATTTCTTTTTTTTCTTTAAAATCATCAACATTTTCAATCATATCCTTAAAAACATCGTCCAAATATTTACAAACTTCTTCATGGTCTTTATATTTTTCTTTTAACTCATTAATTTTTGGGGAAATGGTGAATTCTGCAGTTTCTCTCTCAAGTTTACTTAATTTTTCTTTTGTTTCTTTTTCAAGTTCTCTTATTTTTCTTAAAACTTCTTCTAATTCTTCATACAAAATTTCCTGTTTTTTTCTTATTTCATTTTTTGCCTCTTCTGTCAATTTTTCAATATCTTCTTCTTTCAATTGTTGGCCTTCAATTAAAGGAATAAACATTATTCCTGCTGGAGTATGTCTTATTGCAAAATTTGCCTGTTTTGCTTCTGCTTCAATTCTTTCAAATAATTCATTTTTTTTATTTTGGAACTCTTTTATTATCTGGTTTCTATGTTCTTCATAAATTTTACTTTCAAATGTTTTGGGTAATTCAACTTTTAAATCATTAATTAACATTTCCATATCTCTTTTAAATTCAATTGCTTTTCCTGGAGGGAATCTCAAGGCTTTTGGATTATCTGGATTTGCAAAATTATAAACATAACACCAATCGTCAGGAGTTTTACCTTTTTGAGCAATTTCTTTTACTGTTTGTTCCACAAAGGAAGTTCTTCCACTCCCAGTAATTCCAGACACAAAAATATTATATCCTTTACTTTTTATTTTTAGGCCAAATTCCAATGCTCTTTTTGCTCTTTCTTGTCCTATAATTCCTTCAAGTGGTGGCACTTCTTCAGTAGTATTAAAATTTAAATCATCTAGTGAAACTTTTGCTTTTAAGAATTCAACACTTACTTTATATTTTTCCATTTTTTTTCCTTTTTATTTTAATATTATAACTTTTATTTTGCAAAATTAAAATTTTTTGAAAATATAGACTTCCACAAGATAATAAAATTCACTTTTCCCTTTAAGTTTACTCAAAAGTTTTTCATTATAAATATATTTTTTTTCATAAATTTTATCATAGTTTTTTTCAAAGAAATCTTTCAACTTTTCCGAAATCAAAGGGTTGTTTATAAAATCAAGGATAATGAAAACTCTTTTAAATTTTTCAATCATTTTATTTATGTTTTCAAGTTCGTCTATACTTTCTATTCCTATTATTTTATTCTTACCTTTATAATACCACTGAATTGGAGAAATTATATCTTTATCTATTTTTTCTGTTGTTAATATTAAGTCTCCATTTCTTTCCAAATTTTCAACATTTTTATAAATTTCTCTAAATGGAATTAATTTACTTGTATCATGGTAGTTACTTATATTATCAGAATAATAGAAGTAAAGAGAAGGGAATAATGATAAAAATGTGAGATAATTTAAAATATTTCTAAAACCCAATTTTTCAAGCCCTAATGAGAATAATAATAGCCAAAAAATTGAAAAAGGAATTAAATTTTGCGGAACAGTTGATGGGAAAATTACAAAAATTAGAGGAAAAAAAAGTGAGATTATTAATAAAATTCTTATCTCTCTATCTAATAATAGATTCTTTAGACTAATTATGAATAACCATATCCAGATTAGGAATAATGGAATAAGAATTTTTATATTAAATGGGTTTATAGTTTCTCCAAAGAAAAAATAAAAAAGTGTGTAAGGGAATCTTAGAATTATAGGAATTGGTCTTCTAACGCCAAGGGTGAAAAATAATTGATAAGGAATTTTAAAAAGCCATGGAATATAAGTAAAAAAGATTATCAAAAATAACAAAATTAATTTAATATTTAGTTTCTTAAGGATTAAAAGTGTAAGAATCTGAATAAATATAGTAATAAATCCAAAGTTGTGAGTATAGAGAATTAAAATGTTTGAAATTATTAGAAGAAGATACCATTTTTTTTCTTTAGAATTTATATAGGAAATGAACGACATGAATGATATAATTGTTAAAAATGTAAAAAATGTATAAGATTTGACGATTTGAGACCATAAGATTAATGAAGGACTTAATGCAATGAAAAGAGAGAATAATAGAGAAGTTTTAATATTTTTTACTTTTTTAGCAAGTAAATATGAAGATGGAATACATAAAATACCAAAAAGTAAAGGTAAAGTTCTTAAAGAAAATTCATTTTTGGCAAATTTTAGCCAGAAATGAACCAAAATATAAAATAAAGGAGGATGTGCGTCCTTATAAGTTATATAATTAATCATCCATTTAATTGAATGTTGTCCAAGTGAAATTGCGAGCAGTTCATCGCACCAGAACGAATGTTTTCCAAGATTTAAAATTCTTAAAAAAATTCCCAAAATTAGTATTAAGAAGAAATAAATTTTTTCTTTCTTACTCATTTTTTAAAATTATAATCATACTTTTTTCCATAAAAAATTTCCATATGTTTAAAAAAGAAATTTTTTTATTAATAAATTCTTTAATCACCATAATTTTTACAATTTGAAAATCTGCAATTTTTGCAAAATTGGATATTGATTTTCTATCAAAATGATAAATTTGTGCAGGAATATGTAAAATAGATTTACTCTTTTTTATAAATGAAAGAAGTGTTGTAACAAAAAATAAAAAATTTGAATGTAAAGGAGTTTTTATCACAATAATCCCGCTTTTTTTTAAAATTTTTTTAATTTTTTTAAAATATTCTAAAGGGGTTTTCAAATGTGCAATAACATCCAACATAGTTATAAAATCAAAAGTATTTTCTGGTAAATCAATTTCAGTAAGTAGTTGGTTATATACAATAAATCCCTTTTCTCTACAAAAATTTATTGCAAAATTTGAAATATCTTGTCCATAAACCTCAAATTTTTTCTCCTTCAACAAATCCAACCATATACCTACACCACATCCAATATCAAGAACTTTTCCACTTTCAGGAAGATATTTTTTTATTTTCTCCCAAAAATTTTCAAAATATTTTTTCCTTTCATTGTAAAACTTTAAATACCAATTTTCAAAATATTCATTATTGTAAATTTCTTCAATTTTTTCTGGAATGGGATATAAAAATATAATAGAACAGTTTGTGCATCTAAAAATTTTAAAATTTTTAATTTTTAAAAATTTTTTACTTTCACTTTTGCAAATTGGACATTTAACCATTTTATTCATTTTTATTTTTATATACAACAAAACCATCAATAATTTTCTCTAAAAGGAAATGTTCGTTTAAATATTTTTTAATTTCAAGATATTTTTCAATTTTAAAAAAATTCATATTTATTAAACTATTATCTGTTGCATCAATAAATAATTTAACTTTATAATATCCCATTTCATTTAAAAATAATTTTTCTGCAGAAGGATATTGATTTATAGAGGATGGAGAAACAAATGCTTGTCCAATAACAGGGTCTAATATTATAAACCTTGTTCCAGGTTCTCTATCCGAAAGGAGATATATTTTAGGATTAAATCCCCAAACTATAATTTTATCATTTTCATCGGTATTATCTTTAATATATTTTATAAGATTTTCATATTTGCGGATTTCATATTCTTCACTCCATTCTCTATCTTTTAAAAAATTTTTCCATTTTTTATAATAATCAAAACCATGCCAGTATAAGATTGATTGGAATATTGAGAAAAAAATTAAACAATTGAAAAAATTTTTTTTGTAGTTTGGAATGTTTGATATAAAAATGAAATATCCAATTATAGAGATAATAATTAAAGTGGTAAAAAAGGGCACATAATGATGAGGAAAAGGAAGACCATGGATACTACCCCATATGAAAGTAATGACTAGAATTATAATAAGGTCTCTTTTTTCTACGATTTTATTTTCTTTGAAAAATATAACTGAAAATATTAGTAAAAAGGGATTTAATAAAAAAATTCTACCAACCATGGGGAAAATAAAATATATTTTTTTCCAAATTTTTTCACATGAAGAAAGAAAAATAGGATATTTAATATTCCATTCAACCCATTCAAAAAAGATATTTTTTTTAAATAAATAAATCAAAAATAAAGAGAATGGAATGATTCCACAGAAAAAATAGAAAAGTGCTTTTTTAATATCTTTAGTTGTAAGAAAAGTCAAATATGAAAAACCAATAAGTAAAATGATACCAAATTGCTTAAAAAAAATAGAAAGGCCGATTACTATTGCAGAAATAAAAATTATAATGTAATTAAAAGAATTTAGAATTAAGAACCATCCTAACAATATAAGAAAAATAACTATAAATTCAGGGCCTTTATGAACATCAATCGGATAAAATAGGGTGTTCAATGCAGGATAGAAAATTAAACTCCAAAACGCTGCATTTTTATTTAATTTCTTTTCAATAATTTTAAAAATCAAAAATGTGTTTAAAAAGAGTATGAATAGATAAAAAAAATGGATGACGTGCAAATAATTTTTGGGAAAAACTTTCATAAAAAAGAAGTAAATATATCCTAATCCAAATCCTTTATTTTCAAATATTTCTTTATAAATTAATCTCCCTTTTAGTAATTTGTAACCACACAAAGCATATTCAGGTTCATCTACATTTGAAAAATATTGAAAAAGATATGGTATTCTTAAAATTATTGTTAATAAAAAGGAATAAAGCAAAAATATAAATTTATTTATTTTGTTTTTTTCCATTTTTAAACTTATATTTTATAAGTGTCCATATAGCATGAATGCCATCTTTCCATCTAATTTTTTTACCCTCTTTAATCGTTCTTGGATTATAACTTATAGGCACTTCATAAATTTGATAACCTAATTTTCTAACTTTTGCAGTGAATTCTTGGCAGAATTCAAATCTTTTACATTTTAAGTTCAAATTTTTTATAACATCTTTTTTAAACATTTTATAACAAGTTGGGGCATCAGTTAATTTAGTTCTATATAATAAGTTTGTTAAAAATGTAACAAATTTCCCGCCATAATAAAATGCAAAAGATGATTTTTTACTTTTTCCAAGTATTCTTGAACCAAATACAATATCTGCATTTTTTTCTTCCATTACTTTAAGCATTCTAATCCAGTCGTTTGGGTCATATTCTAAATCTGCATCTTGAATTACAATTATATCACCTGTCACATATTTTAGACCTTCTCTTATTGCACTCCCCTTACCTTCATTTTTTTCTTTAAAGATTATTTTTATATTTTTGTCTTTTACTTTTTCTAAAATTTCAGTTGTCCCGTCATTACTACCGTCATCAACAATTATTATTTCTTTCTCAACTGGAACATTTTTCACTTTTTCTAATATTTTTAATATTGTATCTTTCTCATTATAAACTGGCATTATCACCGAAATCTTCATTTCTTTCCCTATCTTTTTACTAACCTCCGAAGTTCACAACTTTTTGATTATCAATAACTTAAGTTATTCAAATGTTATCTTTTTTATTTTTACTAATTCTCTTTGATAAGAAATCCTATCATTTACAAATATTTTATAATCTTTTGGACTTATTTCCAAAAAATCTTTATATTCACTTATTTTTTCCTGTTCATTTATTTCTTCAACATATTCTAAATAAGAAGAAAATTTCCATTTTTCAGGCGAATCTACTAAATATGCAGTCACTGGGTTTAAATGAATATATCTGGTTAAATGTAAAAGTTGTTCATCTGTTTCAACCAAAATACTCTTAAATCTACTCTCCCATAAAGGGCCTTTTCTTTTAACCTTTAAATTAAAGTATCTAGTATAACTGTCAAGAAGGTTTCTCATAAAGGTAGTAATTCCATTTTCCTGTTCGTTATAAAGGATAAGATGTATATGTGTAGGCATTAAACAATAAGCAATAATTTTTACTATTTTCTTTCCTTTGTATAATTTTTCTTTTTCAATATCAGGAAGCCGGGAATAGTAATAAAAACTATTTTTTCTTTCAAACATGTAAAATTTTAAAAGATTTAACATTCTCACATAATCTTCCTCGGTTCTAAAAATAGTATATTCCGCAATACTTTTTGTAAAAATATGAAATACTCCATTTTCAAAAAATTCTCTTTTCATCTCTAACTCCTTGATAGCCAATGCCTTGTGAACTTCGGAAGTTCACAAAGGGCATGGATTGAAAAAATTATGTAAAAGGGTTCAATTGGTAATCTGTATCTTATTGAAGCAAGAAAAATTACATGGAAAATTGTAAAAAATATTATTATACTGTGAAAAAATTGTGCCTTTTTATTTCTAAATGAGATTAAAAACCCTATTATAAAAAATGGCATCATAATTCCAAAGGAAAAAACACTTATAACTCTATATAAAAACTTTCTCTCAAATTCAGGAGCATTAGGAACAATATTCCAGAATCTCTTAAACTTATTTTTCATTAGAAATAAAAATCTTTTAGGATTTTTTCTTATTACATCAAAAGTCATTTTATAAAGAATTCTATCCCTTTGAATTTCTTCAATTTCAAGAATCCCTTCAGGAAAATAAGAACAAGGTCCGCCATTGGAATAAGAATTATTCCCTTCCCAGAAAACCCAACCACCCATAGTTGTTCCGGGTACAAATTTATTGAAGATCTTATAATTTCTTATAATCCACGGCATTAATATAAGACAAAATCCTGCAGAAAACAATAATATTTTTTTCCATTTATCTTTTAAAAACAAAATATGAAAAATTGAAATAGGGAAAAATAATTGTATATTTGGTCTTGTAAGTCCAGCCAGTCCCAAAAGAATACCTGTTTTTAAAAATAATTTTCCATTTTTCTCAACAATTCTTACAAGATAAAAAAATGTCAAAACAATAAGAAAAACAAATAATGTTTCTGTAAGCAAAAAACCAGTGTAAAAAATGAAAAAAGGATAAAAAACAGAAATCAGAGAAGAAAAAAATCCTGTTTTTTCATCAAAAACCTCTTTCCCAAGTAAGTAAATAAAGATAACTGTTAATGAAGATAAAACAACTTGAAAAATTCTAATTCCCAAAAGATTAAATTTCAGAAGATATAAGATAGAAAGAATAAGAGGATATAAAGGTGGTCTAAATGCTTTAAGATTCTCAGAAACAATAAGTCCTTTTCCCGATAAAAAATTCTCTACCATTTTAAAATATTCATATTCATCATCAAAATAAAATTGATTTTTTAATGTCAGAATAAAAGCAATTCTTATAAAAAGGGCTGAAAAGAACAAAATTAAAATCTTTCTCTTATATATTCTCTCCATATTTTAACCTTAAATGTAAAAAAATTATTATGTCCATAAATTCCTATCCTTGGCATCGTGTATTTTGTTATTTCTATATTCTTTTTTCTATTCACAACTGCTCCTTTATATCCTGCTTTTTCAACAACTTCTATTACTTCTTTATTATAAAATCCATAAGGATAACAGAAAAATTTAACTTCTTTGCCAATTTTATCTTCCATAATTTTTTTTGAGTCAATAATCTCTTTTTCAATTTCTTCTTTTTTTAATTTTGTAAGGTCAGGATGATTTAGAGAATGAGAACCAAATTCAACACCATTTTCTGCCATTTCAATGACCTCATTCCAGTTTAGAAATCTATCTTTCTCTTTATCTTTGTATCTTGAAAAAAGTTTTTCAGTTCCGATAAAATTCACTATTAAAAATATTATAAAGGGAATATTTAAATCCCGAAGTATTTCATAAGCAAATATAAAATTATCTCTAAATCCATCATCAAATGTAATAATAACATTTTTTTTACTTTTTCTGTAGGAGGAAAGATGTTGTTCAAGGTTTATAAATTCAAATTTTTTTGAAATAAGGTAATTAATCTGTTTTTTAAATTTTTCAGGTTTTACTGTTAATGCATCTTTATCATGCCAGGGATTTATTCTGTGGTAACAAAGAATCATGTTTTTTTATAAAATTTTATTTTTTTAAACTTATATCTCAAAATTAAAAATATCATCTTCAAACCAAGAAAAAATGCCTTTCTCATACTTCCTGTAACAGATGACTTTCCAACTCTTGGTTTATAATTAACAGGAATTTCAATAAATTTAGTTCCAGTTTTTATTACGAGGAGCGTCATTTCAGGTCCAAAATGTTCTCTTCCAACCGTAAAAAATGGTTTTATTTTTTCATACAAATCTCTTTTTATAAGTCGCATTGTACAGCCAACATCTGTTAAAGTGGTAGTGTTATATAAAAATTCCATCAATTTTGCAACTGCCCAGTTTCCCCATTTCAAGAAAAAATTCATATTTGCACCTTTCCATATTAATTCTCTTGTTGTTCTTGTCCCTAAAACATAATCAAAATCATCACTGTAAGCAAGGAGTTTAATTACATCTTTACCTTCAAATGTTCCATCAGGTTCTGAAATGATCAAATAATCTCCAGTTGCTTCTTCAAGTCCTTTCCATATTGCATAACCATAACCCTGCCTTTTTTCATAAACAAGGCGCGCTTTTGTCTTTTTAACTTCTTCATCAGTCCCTTCAACTGCATTATTATTTACAACAACAATTTCATCAACATATCCAGAAGCAAAAAAATCCTCTATTGCTTGTCTTATTGAATCCTTCTCATTATAAGTTGGAAATATTACAGATACTTTTTTACTTCTCCACATTTTGTAATTTTTCTCCTATTACAACATTATGAGCAAGAAAAATATTAAATGGATATATTTTTTGAATACCTCTTTCAAAAAAATCAAAAAATGGTAAACTCCATTTTGGTGCAAAGTCAGGAACTGTACCACTTCTAATTACTTTTACAATTTTGACTTTATTTTTTTTAAATTCATTTATAATTATTCTCAAAGGAATTAATTTTTCTTCTCCAGTATCCTGAGGGACTCTTTTCATTAAAAAATACCAGTATAAATTATATGGATTATGTTCCCAGATGATTAAATTTCCAAAATTTTTTAAAACTCGTATCATTTCATAAATTGCTTTTTTTACTTTGTTTAAATCTCCTAAATGATGAAGAGAAACTATAGAAATGACCAAATCAAAACTTTCAGAAGTAAAGGGTAAATTTAACATATCTCCCTTTATTATTCTACCAGGTATTTTTTCATTGGCAATTTCAACCATTTTCGTGGAATTGTCAATTCCCCATACATTTATATATCCAGATTCCATAAGATTATATAGTAAACTTCCTGTTCCACATCCAACATCAAGGATTCTTACGTTCTTGTTAGGACATATTTTTTTTATTAAACTTAATCTTTTTTCAAGATAATACATAAAAATATGTTCTGGGAAAACATTATCGTAAAAATAAGCAATTTCATCAAAAATATTTTTTACCATATTTTTTTATTTGTTTTATAAAATAAACACCAAAAATTATTAAAAAGCCTGTTATAGGGAAACGGTATCTGATTGTAGTTCTAATTAATATTGAAATACCACTATAAATGAAAATTATAGAATATATCAACGCCCATTTTTTAAATTCCTTGAGTGAAATAAAAATTCCAGAAAAACTAAGAAGAATTATTGGTGTTTCCCATAAAAAACTTATTATTTGATGCCATTTTTTGTAAGGCGTACCTGGCCCTGATATTGAATGAGGATAAAATCTCCAAAATCGTAAAAATCTGTCAAATACAAGTTTGGCATATAATTTTGGATTTTTTTTAATAAATTCAAATGTCTTTTTATATAAAAGTTTATCAATCTCAACTTCTGATAATCCTTTAAATTCCTCAATATTTTCGGCATGATAAAATCCAGAAGGAGTATTTAAAGAATATTGATTATTTGCAATAAAAAAAACAATTCCTCCTTCAGTTGAAGTAAGAACAAAATAATTTAAAACTTTAAAATTTCTTATGCCCCAGGAAAGTGGAAAAATGCACATAAAAATTGTCATTAATATAAGTTGAAATAAAATTTTTTTCCTGTATTTTAATAAAAGAATTAAGATAAGAAATGGGCAGAGAATTAAAAAAGTTGGTCTGGTTATACATAAATATCCAAAAAATAATCCTCCAAAAACAAAATAAAGAAATTTTCTATTTTCTATCTCTCCTTTCAAAATTAAAAAAATACTTAGAATCAGTAAAAATGCAGTAATAGTTTCTGGAGCAAGATATCCAGTCCAAAAAATAGAAGCAGGATAAATTGAGTAAATTAAAGATGCCCAAAAACCTGTTTTTTCATCAACAAGAATTTTTCCAAGTAAATATATAAGAACTACAGTAAATGAACTTAAAATTGCAAGCCCAATTTTTGCGGCTAAATAACTATGACCAAAAATTTTATATATAAGTGCTAAAAATAATGGAAACCCAGGACTTCTCCACGCATAAAATTTAGGACCATTAGGAAAATAAGGGTTCTCTACCCAATATCCTTTTCCTGAAGCAATTTTCCACCCAAGTTCATCCCACCAATCACCCCATACATCTACAGAATTATCAAGTGTTAAAATAAAACAAATCCTTAAAATTAATGATAAGAAGAAAATTAACAAAACATATTTTTTCCCCATCAATTTCATGTTAATATAAATTATAATGTTAAATGAAAAAAAAATAAATTTTGTTGTTTTAAATAGAATTTTGATTCCAATTTTTATTCTTTATTTTTTATTTGTTGTTTCTTCTACTTTACCTAATTTTTATCCTATGTTTATAGATTCAGGAACTTATGCATATGTTGGACATCAGATAAATAAGGGGAAATTATTATATAGAGATGTTTTTGAAATAAAATTACCTGGGATTTATTATATCTATGCTACAATTTTTAAAATTTTCCCAGATTCAAGATGGACTCTCTACTTTTTAGATGTATTTATAACAATTTTTATATTTTTTTTTATATACCAAATTTTCAAAAAATTTGGAGAAGAGAAATATTTTTGGATTTTTTCTATTTTTTTTCTTTCATCATATAGAGCATATCCAGCGTATTGTGATGGAAATCTCAATGAACACTGGTACATATTTTTCTATCTTCTTTTTTATAATCTTGTTATTAGTCCAAAGAATAAATTTAAATATTTTTTAACTGGTTTTTCATTTTCTTATCTTTTTTTTCTTAAACAAAACTTTTGGGTCTTAAATTTAATTTTGCTTTATTTATATTTTAAGAAAATAAAAAATTTTTATTTTCTTTTGGGATTTATACCTTTAACTGGATTTTTCATTTTCATAATTCTAAAAAGTTATCCTGAATCATTAAAAGCAATATTGCTTTTTCCTTTACAAAGACATGGAGAAGAGAAAATTTTATTTATTACAAGATTTAAAGATGGAATAATTTATGGGCCATTGGTTCAATTTTTATTCCTTTTTGTCATAAGTTTGATTAAAAAAAATGAATTACAAAAAGAAATTTTTTTGGAGGGGATAATAACATTTTTTATAACTTTTTTTCTTCCTCTTTTTTATCTACATTATCTCCTTCTTTTAGTTATCATTTTTGTTCCTTCTGCAATAATTATTCTGAAAAATTATCCAAAAAAGATTTTTATTTTACTCTTGATTTTTTTGGCGATTTTACCTTTAAAATTTATAAAAATAAGAATAAGACATTCTTTAAAGGCTTTAAAATTAACTTTTATTGAAAAAGATTTTAGGATAGCCTCTCCACCTATGACTTTTACCATAATTTCCAATCTTAAAGAAAATGAAAAGTTTATTATGATACCAACCTATCCTGAAATTTATTTTCTGACAAAAACTGAATCTCCTTATAGATTTTTTATTTTTGATGACCTTGTTGCAAGATTTTATAAAGAAGAATTTAAAAGGATGATAAGGGAAAAACCTCCTGACTATATTTATCTTGAGAAAGATATCTCTTATTTTGAAAATATTTTTGATTTGAATAAAAATGAATATATGATAAAACAAATTGATACAAATTTTTATAAATTTGATTTAAAATAAAGGAGGAAATTTATGGGACAAAAATTTTATTTTGGATTTTCAGACCATCTTTTGCTGGAAATAAGTGGTATTAATTTTTATCAATTACATTTTGAAGCAAAAGCGATTATAAAAGCATATGAAAAATTAAAAGAAATTGCTGAAGAACTTGAAGTGGAACCCCCAATACCTAAGATGGCAGGTTTTGCATATCCTCATATTGCTTCGCTTGGTGCTTATATTGAATTTCCAAAAGATGGGGAACCTAAACCATTTCCTTTAATAAAAAGTATAGAAGATATAGATAAACTAAAAGAACCCCAAAATTACCTTAAATCACCTATAATACAGAAAAAACTTAAAACACTGGAAGAGTTAAAAAAATATGTTTCTGGAACACCAAATACAATTGGTCATCTTTATGAAGGTCCAATTACAACAGCAGTTTTACTTATGGGACAGGATTTTTTTATTCTTGTATATGAAAACCCTGAAAAAGCACATAAACTTCTTGACTTTTGTGTTGAAAGTTCTTTGAATTATGCGAAAACTATTTTGAATTATTTTGGAGAAGAAATAAAAGAAGGACCGAAAGGAATTCCAGATGATTTTGCAGGAATTTTACCATCAAAATTATTTGCTGAATTTGTTCTACCTTACTGGAATAGAATGTATGAAAACCTTAAAGCAACAGAAAGACATTTGCATAGTGAATTATTAAGGGAAGAACATTTAAAATTTTTAAAAGATTTAAAAATTGATGTTTTTGACCCTTCTGCTGACCAATATTTAAATGGAGAAATATTGAAAGAAAAATGTCCATGTAAATTTACTTTAAGAATCCAATCTTGGGAAATTTTTAATTTATCAGAAGATGAACTTGAAAAATTATATATTAAACTTACAAATTATAATCCAGTTTCTATAAGTTTTCATATAGAAAGATTGGTTGATTTGCCCAAAATTAAAAGATTACTTAAGATTGCAAGAGAACTTGAGAAATGAGAAATAAGGGTTTTAAAAATGAATTATTTTTGAGTATCCTTTCTATTATTTGGTTTTTCATTTCTGCATTTCCACACAATCCAACTTATAACAAAATGTTTATAGATAGTGGTATTTATGCTTATATAGGGCAACAAATAAATAATGGAAAAATTCTATATAAAGAGGTTTGGGATTATAAATTTCCTGGAATTTATTATATTTATGCTTTTCTTTTTAAAATTTTTCCAGATTCAAGATGGACTCTTTATTTTTTTGATATTTTTACAAACATTTTGATGTTAATTTTAATATTTTTCATTTTAAAAAAATTTAAATTTGAGGATTTTTTCTGGATTGTTTCTCTCTTATTTATTACAACTTATAGGATATATGCCTGTTTTAGTGGAGGAAATTTAACAGAACATTTATTTATCTTTTTCTTTATCATTTCATTTTATTTACTAATAGAAAAGCCAACAAAAATAGGAGATTTTATTTTAGGAAATTGTTTTGTGTGGTTATCAATGTTTAAACAACCATATTTTTTAATTGTTTTTGTTTTATTTTTATTTTTCAGAAACAGAATTTTTAAAGGAGAAATTAAATTTTTCATAAGTGGTTTTTTATTTTCCTTTATTTTCTTTCTTTACATTTTTATTAAAGGATTTCCTGAAAGTATAGATACAATAATTTTCCCTTTTCATTTAACAAAAGGAACACAAAGTAAGAAAATTAATGATTTTTTAGGTTTAATAGGTGATCTTAATTATAGAACAAGAGTAATTTTATTTACAGGACCTGGAAAACAAATCCTTATGATGCTGATTCCTATTTTGTTTGTAAGGGATAAATTAAAAGTTTTATTTTTTAGTTTATTAGCAACTATATTTTTTATTTATTTCTTTACATTTGCTCTCTATGCTCATTATATCCTCCTTTTAAATATACCTTTAATTGTTGGAAGCATAATCCTTATAAGAAACTATTCCAAAAAATTAATAATTCTTTTTCTTTTAATTTGCCTTCTTTCTCCTTTTAATTTAATGAAAAAAAGAGTTTTTCATTTCAAAAGAGCATTTTATAAATTTGTGATTTTAAAAGACAAAAGAATAAATGTTCATCCTCTTGTAATTACAATTGCAAAATATGTTAAAAAAGGGGAAACTCTTTTTATACCCGAATTTATAGGAGAAGTGTATTTTATAACTAAAACAGAAAGTCCGTGGAGATTTGCAGGATTTACTCAGGGATTAGAAAAACTTCCGAAATATAAAATTGAATTAATCAAACTTATAAGAGAAAAGCCACCTGATTATTTTTATCTTGAAATGCCAATTGAAGAATTTGAAAAAACATTTGAACTTAAATCAAATGAATATAAACTTTTACATCTTGAAAATAATTTTTACAGGTTCATAATTTTTAAATATAATTCCTCATAATTTTTTACCATTTTTTCCAATGAAAATTTTTCTTTAATATAACAATATCCTTTTTCTCCTATTTTTTTACAGATTTCAGGCTTTTTAAGTAAAAAAATAATTTTTTCTTTAATTTGATTTATATTTTTAGGATTAACTAAAAAAC